>Ga0154526_1017_pt1 | contig 13973 bp, 5 predicted proteins | sample RifGroE2_FD_105669 | JGI IMG/M metagenome (GOLD analysis project Ga0154526, IMG submission 105669) | Clostridiales bacterium GWE2_32_10
AAATTTTGGGGGTAAAATAAAAATGGCACTGGCTATAAAATAAATAAAAAAGGAGCCTCGGACTTTCCGAGAAGGCTCTAAATAGTGTGAGGAGGGATTGCTATGAAGAGAATAATATCGGCAATACTTATAGTTGTTATGTTGATGAACTATATAGATATACCAAAGGTACAGGCAGAATCATTAGATATAGATTTAAGTCAAAATCCTATTACAGACGTAGTGGCTACGAGAGAATCTGTAATACTTTTACATAAGGACACGAGTGTATCAGGCTTTGGTAGTAACGTGGCAAATGTATTAGGAATGACAGGCGGAGTAACGCAAAACACAGGAGATCTCACTAAAATAAGTGATCCAACTGGGATTGCAAAACTAGTTGCAGGTGCAGATAATGTAATGGGACTAATAGAGGATGAAAATGACGCAACAAAATACAGTATAGTGAAATTTAACGAAAATATAGGGAACGACTCAACTAGGTGGAAAGCCACAGAAGAGATAAAGGATTTTGCTATGGCAGGAACAGCGGACTCAAATCCGCATCAATGCTCAGTATATGTAGATATAAATGGAAATACAAGGGTTAGAGGTTCTGACTATGGTTCTTATTTAGGCACTGGTAATGGGCAGCCATATGGGGCTTATCCAGGTGGAAGTACATTTGTTATAGATAACTCGCTAAGTGCATGGGCAAAGGCACTAGCTCCTGATGGAGAACCTATACTATATCCACAATCAGGAACAGGCTGGCTTGTAAGTAATGAAAATAATTCAAATGATTGGACAGACACAATAACGCCAGCATTTGATATAAGTAGGGAAGAGTTTACGTTAGATATAAACTATAGAGGGGCTGCAATGCATCCCGATTATGATAGAGCTAGAGTCTACTATAATGAGGTTGATTTTATAGCAAATGTGTATGATGGAAACTTGACTGATGAACAAATACAAAGTGGAGATTATGCACCAATAAAATCAAATTTAAGTATAAGACCTGCTGTTGATGGAAGAAGTTATAGATATTATCCGATAGTACATGGTTTAGATATAAATGAACCCCAAAAATTTAAACTGAAAATATCTTCAAGATACACAAAATGGGATTTAAGAATAAGAGATAGAATATACTTTGAAAATGCAGCAGCAGTAGTGCAAGCTAGAAGCTCAGGGCATTCATATTGTATAGTAAATAATGATGGGGAGGTTTTTATAAATGCAGGTGCACTTGTAAAAAAAGTAACCTTACCAAGCGGTGTAAAAATAGATCCAACCACATTAACTGGTGCAACTACTACTAGATTTGCAGCACTAGATACTGACGGAGAGATGTGGATTTGGACAGCGTATAATAATGCAACCAAAGTGGAGTTTGAGGATGAAGGTACAATGGCCTTTTATGAAAAATATTCGATAAAGGATATAGCATTAGGTGAAGGCTTTTATATGGTACTGACTAAAAATAAATCTACAGCAGTAACTAATGTATGGGTATGGGGAAGTAATACCTACGGAGAGCTTGGCATGGGTGAACCAGGGACTGTAATAAAGAGTTACAAGGAAACAGGAGAGATAGATGAAGTTGGAAATCCTATTCTAGAAGAAACAGAAACTATAATAGGAGCAAGCATCTTAACCCCAACAAAGGTAATGAGGGTAAACGGAACAGTGCTTACAAATATACAGGCAATAGCTGCAGGAAGATATTTTTCTGTGATAGTACAAAATACAAGTGATGGACAGCTTGTATGGACATCAGGTTACAATAACTCGGGACAATTAGGTGGTGGAGTAACGTTAGTAACTACAAAGCCAACACTAGTACCAGGAACATCAAATATAGATAGGATTTATCCTGTACTTAGCGAGATTCTAATGTTTAACGACACAGATAAAAAGGTTCTTACAACAGGAGCAGAACTATCCTATGTAAGAGATGCTACACTACACTCAGGTGTTACCTTTTATCCAACGCAGTTTTATGTAGCAGAATATAAAATAAATACGCCAATGTATACACATGCTGTTTATGTAGGAGAAGATGGGGTTGGAAAACATACAAGAACCTATGATGGGCATTATAATACATCAAATATATATAATCTGACTGTAGATGTGGGTAATAGATACTTAGCAGATGGTACAACAGAGTATCTAGACTATACAACGTTAAATAATGGCGAAAGTACACTAAAAAACATACAAAAAGCAGTTCCATATTACTGGGGAACTATAGTTTTAGATAGTACTGGCAGAGTATGGTCAGCTATAGATAACAGTTGGACAGGTGCTAATTATGTAGGTGGGCAAGGTGGAGCATATAACTCAGCTGGAGAATTTAACCCATATGGGTATCCTGGTAGAGGTATAGGAAGAGCACCTAATCTAAGACCTGCAAGAGTAGATTTTAACACTATAGAGGAGACAAAATTTATAGATATAGCGAGTACAACAAAAATAACTACAACTAATGTAACAGCTGTAGCTGTATCTGAAGATAGGAATTTATATAAACTAAGTCAGTATTCAAGCAAACTTGATATTCCTGCAATTAATGGTAAAGCAGACAAGCTATATTCAACCTTTAATGCAGTATATTTGACTACTACAGATGGGTTGCTATATACTTGGGGGAATAACGGAAGCTACAGGATGGGTACAGGAAATAATAGCTCATATTCAACACCACAATTAATACCTGGTAGCTATTTTAATAACGAGCAGGTTATAGACGTGACATCAAATGACTATGTAACACTATTTTTGACAGTATCAGGAAATGTATATGCCTCAGGAACTAATTACTATAGCCTGTTTGCAGAGGGTGATTTGAGTACATCTACTGCATACAGTAGTCCTACGTTACTCACTAATTTAAGTGGATTAAACCTAACAAGTATAAAGCTAGGTGAAAAATTTGGAGCAGGATTAGACGCAGACGGAAGAGTGTGGTCATGGGGATATGGAGCAGAAGGCTCACTAGGAGATAACTTTACAAGCAATAGAAACTTCTTTTCAACTGCTGTAGGAAATGATCTTCCACAAATGACTTTATTAGATACCATACAAGATAGATACTATAGTGTAAACTCTATATATCCTGACAACAAAAATATATCAATAAATGCGAGTGTTGTAGATCCGGACTTTGAAACTACAACTGTATATGCAAATATGTTTGGTAAAAAGTCTACTGTAAACATAGCATCCTATGCTAGTGATGTTTATGATAAGCCTGTTCCAAAGGATATAAAGTTATCTTGGAAAGTAGTAGATACAGAGTACGCGGATGATACTAATGCACTTCAATCTTTGACAAAGATAACAACAGAAGACTCTAGAGGAGGGTTAATAGAGCAATTTTTATCAAGTAACTTTATTATAGATAACGAAACACCAAAGGTACCAGAATGGGATGATGTATATATAGTAAACGATGAAGATTCTCTTATACAATTAGAGGTAAATAGTGTCGGTAAGTATGCAAGCACTAGTGATCCTATAAGGATAACTACAAATTTAACACAAAAAACTGGACAAAATAGAGCTCCAGTATATATACAATACCAATATAGACAAAAGCAAACTTGGGGATATACTCAGTGGGATGACGCAGATAACCCAGAAAACTGGCATACCATAGAGGGCAATACCATGGAGTTTTTTGCTGGCTTTCAAGGTGAAACGGAAATAAGAATAAGAGCAATAGATGCGGCAGGTAATGTATCATCAATAAATCCAACTACAAAAAAGATTATAATAGATGATGCAGGTCCAGTTATAAGCAGTATAAATGCGAAGACCTATAGTGAAGACAATGTACTAAGAAATGATGTAATTTTTAATACTACATCAAAATCAACTAGGGTATCATACACAGTAAATAGAAAAGGTTCAACAGAGGTATCGTGGACTGATCTAACAGAGGAACCACCAACTCTACCATCAGGAGAGGTAACGTTTAAGGATATAGACTTGAACCTGATAGGAAATGAAACCTATACCTATAGCGTAACAGGTGAAAATATAACTACTACTGGAACGAGTAAAGAAGTAAATGTAGTTACATACCCGTATTCACCAAAGAGTATGACAACCTCTATAGCAGATGACAAAAATGGAATAAATTTTTTAGTAGATCAAGATTCTAGAAATATCGGAACAATAAAATACAGACTTGTCATAGAGGAGTCAAGCAATACTTCTAATCAATATTATGTAGATTTAGAAAGTAGTAACAAATTACAAACCTTGATATATCAAGTAAAACAGGAAGATGTTGATTTTACCATAATTAATAACCCTATAAATATTAAAATACTATACAAAGGAAGTAATGGTGAATGGCTAGAGAAAAAATATAATCAAAGTGAAACGATAATGCCAGTATATGCAGCGGATGATAAAACTGGACCAACAGTAAGTCTAAAAATAAATACTGGGGCAACAAAAATATCAAACAGTGGTACTAACAAAGTTACCTTGCAAGTAGTGGCAGTAGATGATTATACGGATATAGAAGATTTACAAATGCAATTTTCTACCAATGGCGTAAAGTGGTTAGGGCAAAATAAAGTTGGCGGTGTATATACAGAAGATGTATATAGCTCATATGCACTACAATACGAAAATTTTGAGCTAGGCAGTGAAACAGGGCGGAAGGTTGTGTATGCAAGAGCAAAGGATCAAACTGGAAACTTTGGTTATGCATTTGCTGAGATATATGTGGTGAATACCGATAGCTCTACCGTACCTCAGCCAACAGTAAACTCTGGATCAGGAGCAACCACCGCAGGAGGAATAGGCGGAGTAAGTACTAGTCAGTCAGGAGTAAGTGTAGGAATAGAAACAGGTAGTATATACGGAGAAGAATACATATACTTAAAAGCCTCTCAGGTTCAAGTAAAAGTATCAGATTATTTTACAATAGACACATCAAAAGAAGTACAGTACTCTACAGATGGCGTTTCATGGTCAGAATGGGAGTTAGGAATATATTTTGCTGATAAGGAGTTAGCACTAAGTAATGTTGATGGCTTAAAAGCAATCTTCGTGAGACAAAGAGACTCAGAGGGTACAGTGAGTAATGCATCTAAGGTCAAGTTTGTATTAGATACTACACCGCCAGTAGTAAATATAAAGAGTGGAAATCTGTCTTATATAGCTGTAGATGGAACAATCAATTTAGAAGTAGAAATCTCAGATAATATATTAAAGGATATTCCATTTACAGTTGTAGTAGAAAAGTATGAAGAAGGTGACTACACACAAGTATTAACTACGCAAGCTTCGACAGGTGGTGAAGTAATTAATAAGGTTGCATTATCTGGACTATCTACAGGAAGAATAAAAATAACAGTAATAGCCCAAGATGGTTCAGGAAATACAACCCGTGTAAGTAAAATCCTTTGGTCTAAATAAAAAGATATGTAATTCAATAATTAACAAGTAAACTCCAGACAAGTCTGGAGTTTTTTCTATTCCAATCAAAAAAATCCACAAATATAACCAAAAATATTGTCTCTTCTTGGAATATATGGTAGAATGATATAAAGCTAAAAAATATTAAAAATTGGGGGAGAGATATAGATGAAATCAATAGGAATATGTTTGGGGGCTTCTACTATAAGCTTGGTGGAGCTGGAAAAAAACGATAATGGGATGAAGGTAGTAAATAAGCTTAGGAAGACACATGAAGGGAATCCAAAAGAGGCTGTGGCTGAGGTTTTAAAGGGGATAGGTAAGGATGTCTCTAAGGTTCTAGTTACTGGTAGAAAGTTTAGAAAATTTGTTAACATACCAAATATAACTGAGCCTGAGGCTATAGAGGAAGCACTTGAATATGCAAATAAGGATAATAAACATTACGATATAGTAATATCAATGGGTGGAGAGACTTTTATAGTATATGTATTAGACAGCAAAAATAAAATATCTGATGTTTTAACTGGGAATAAATGCGCCTCTGGTACGGGGGAATTTTTCTTGCAACAAATTAGAAGAATGAACCTAAGTCTAGAAGAGGCGATAGAGCTTGGAAGCAAAGGGGAATCCTATGCAGTTAGTGGTAGGTGTTCGGTTTTTTGTAAGTCGGACTGTACACATGCACTAAACAAAGGGATACCAGTAGAAAACGTGACAGCAGGTCTTTGCGAGATGATGGCAGAAAAGATTACTGAGATTATCGCAAATGTGCCTCACAATAGCATACTAGCTATAGGTGGAGTGTCACTAAATAAGGTGATAATAGATAAGCTAAAGAAAAATCTTAATGCTGAGATAGATATTCTTGATGAGTCTAGCGTTTTTGAGGCACTAGGAGCGGCAGTTGTTGCTTATGAAAAAGGGGATAAAATCCCAAGCGAGCTATTTAAACACGAAGAATCTAGCTTTACTTTTTTAGAGCCAATCAGCAAATATGAGGAATTTGTTACATTCAATAAAATGGAGTTCACAGAAGCAAAGGAAGGCGAAAAATGTATAATAGGTCTTGACGTAGGTTCGACTACCACTAAGGCTGTGCTTATGAGAAAAAGCGATGATAAAGTCATATGCTCAGAGTATTTGCGTACAAATGGAAATCCGATAGAAGCATCACGCAACTGTTATAAAAGCGTAAAACAAAAGCTAAACGGTGTAAATGTGAACATAGTAGGTATTGGTGTAACCGGATCAGGAAGGCAGATTGCCGGACTTTATTCTGGTACGGAAGGGGTTATAAATGAAATAATAGCCCATGCTTCAGCGGCGGTACATTTTGATAAAGATGTTGATACGATATTTGAAATAGGTGGGCAGGATGCGAAATATACATACATAACTAACTCGGTAGCCTCTGACTATGCAATGAATGAGGCTTGCTCGGCAGGAACAGGCTCATTCCTAGAAGAGGCAGCACAGGAGTCATTGGGAGTTAGCACCCTTGACATTGCAGATATCGCCATAAAAGCTGACAAACCAGCAAACTTCAGTGATCAATGTGCAGCGTTCATATCATCAGATATAAAGAATGCATCGCACGAAAAAATCACACAAGAAAATATACTTGCAGGGCTTGTTTACTCTATATGTCTAAACTATGTGAACAGGGTAAAAGGTAACAGACCAGTAGGCAAGAAAATATTCATGCAAGGAGGAGTGTGCTATAACAAAGCTGTCCCACTTGCAATGGCTGCTATAATGAAAAAGCCGATAATAGTACCACCAGAGCCAGGACTTATGGGTTGCTACGGTGTCGCATTAGAAGTAAAAAAACGCCTACATCTTGGACTTATGCAAGAAGAGGGTTATGATTTAGATAAAATGATAGCAAGGCAAATCGAATATAAAGAGCCTTTCATATGTGCAGGTGGCAAAGAAAAATGCGACAGAAAGTGTTCAGTAAACAGAATAAAAATAGATGAAAAGATATATCCATTTGGAGGTGCATGTAATAGGTACTATAACACCAAATACGACTTAGAGGCAGATATAAGCAACCTAAACTTTTTAACAGCAAGAAACGACTTGATGTTTGAGAAATATGCACCAAGCATACCTATAAACGAAGATGCAATAACGATAGGGATAAACAAATCATTCTTAACATACACATTATTCCCACTATACTATAACTTCTTTACAAGACTAGGATTTAACATAGTACTACCTGATGAAATAAGTGACGAGGGCACTAAAAGAAGCTATTCAGCAATATGCTTTCCAGCCCGAATATCACTAGGCTACTTTGGAAATCTTGTTACAAAAAATCCCGACTATTATTTCATGCCACACATACCAGAAATGTATGTAAAGGGTGGAAACAAAAGAAAAGAATTCTCATGCGTATGTCTATTTGAACAAGGAGAATCATTCCTGCTAAAGCAAGCCTTTAAAGAAGTAGGAGACAAAATACTCTCACCAACTATAAACTTTATAGAGGGTTGGCATGCAGGAGAAGACGCCTTTGTAGAGACAGCAGTTAAGCTAGGAAAAAGCAAGAAAGAAGCCAAAAAAGCCTACAAAGAAGCAAAACAAATATTTGAAGAATACGAAAAAGAATATAAAGCATTAGGCAAAAAAGCACTCACGTATTTAGACGAACACCCAGAAAAAGTAGGCATAGTAGTATTTGGCAGACCCTACAACGCATTTGCATTTGAGGCAAATAAAGGGGTAGAAAAGAAACTGACATCAAGAGGATATCTGACTATTCCGTTTGACATGCTTCCATATCAAGAAGAAGTGCTAGATGATGACTACAAGGACTACATGCACTGGGAGGCAGGGCACAAAATACTCAGAGGAGCGAAATACGTCAAGAAAAACCCTAAACTGTATGGCATGTTCATAACCAACTTCCTATGTGCAATAGACTCATTCTTAGTTACATATTTCAGAAGTATAATGGGCACTAAACCATCACTCACACTAGAGTTTGACAGCCACACAGCGGATGCTGGTATAGATACTAGAGTTGAGGCATTTATAGATGTAATCAAAAACTATATACAGACACAAAAAGACATAAAAGAAACACCAAATACAGACTTTACCCCTGCGAAAGTAGAGCTCACTAATAAGGGAGCGGACTATATAGACTCAGCAGGAAATATATGTAGCATAAAGGATAAAAGTGTAAAGCTTATATTCCCAGGAATGGGCGTAATACCTTCAAAAATGGTAGGTGCGGCATTCAGAAGTGTAGGCATAAACACACAAGAGCTACCAGTAGCCGACAGGGAAGTATTTACCCTTGGGCGAAGTGTTTCTACATGTAAGGAATGCTTGCCTATGATAGTTTGTGTCGGGTCACTACTAAAATATCTCAAAGATAGAAAAGACACAGATGAAAAGCTAATGATGCTAATACCAAAAGCGAATGGTTACTGTAGACTAGGGCAATATCATATATTTATAAATAAGCTTATAAAAGATAAAAAGCTAAAAAATGTAGCACTCATTTCCCTAGCAAATGAAGAACGATATGCAGGACTAGGACCCAAATTTATAATAAAAGCGTGGGAGTCTATAGTGATAAGCGATGCACTCGATGAAATAAAAAGTGTCCTCGCAGCAGCCGCAGAAAACAAAGAAGAAGCATTCAAAACATTTGACACACAACTAAATCAAATCATAGATGCAATGGAAGGTAAAAAGCCAGGAGGAGTATACAAGCAACTAAGACAAACAGCAACCGAGCTTGCCAAGATAAAGCTCGACAAACCATACGAAGAAATACCAAAAATAAACATGACAGGAGAGTTCTTCGTAAGATGGGACAGCGGATCAAACCTAGACATCGCCAAAAAGCTTACAGACAAAGGTTTTGCAGTCAAGATAACCCCAGTAGCAGAGTGGATATACTACCTAAACTACATGATAAAAAACAAACTACAAGAGCCCAACCACACCATACTCGGAAAGCTAGAATTTGTAGTATCGGACATGACTCAAAAAATAGTAGAGAAGAAAATAAAAGACATACTAGCAAAATCAGGCTTGTATGAAAGTGAAATGGTAAATATAGACGAACTAATAGAATACTCAAAGCACATCCTACCAAAAGAACTAAAAGGAGAACCAGGACTTGTAATAGGTTCTGTACTAAAAGATGCGGTTTCTAAATACGTAGGATTCATAAATATAGGACCTTTTGGATGCATGCCACTAAGGTATACCGAATCACTGCTTATACCGGAGAACAGCATGGAGGCGAAGATGTGCTTGGTTGAGAAGATAGAGAAAAGGGAGAATGTAAGGGAGGAATTTATAAACTTTGATGGGAATGAGAAGATACCATTTTTGACTATAGAATCGGACGGGAACCCGTACCCGCAGCTGCTCGAAGCGAAGCTTGAGGCTTTCTGCTTGCACGCGGGGAGGGTTGGTAGGAAGATGAGGAAGTAGGGGGGATGGATGAGAGAGAGGAAGTTTCTGCATACGATGCATGTTGAGACAGTGGTGAGAAAGTAGAAAGATGGGAATGACGGAAGGTTTACTGGTAAAGGGATACGTGGTTTTGGTAAAATAAGACTGTTTCCACATGCGGAGCTAAAATTGCCTATTGGATAACCAAATGATAATCAAAAGTTGAAGAGGTTATCAAAATGCGGCTAAACACTGTAAATATGGGGTTTTGTATAAAAAGATATATATTATAAACATTAGAAATCACAATAAAATATTGTGAAATACGATATGATAAATAGTTTCTGATTGTGTTAGATGTGGAGACTAAAAAGATAATAGGAGAGTGGCATATATGAAAATAAAGAAATTACATTTAAAAAACGGATATAAAAGATTTTTTGATTTAACAATCGACTTAGGTGATGATCCTAAAAGAATAGTTGCTTTAATTGGACCAAACGGTTGTGGAAAGAGCAGTGTTTTTGATGGGATGCTTTTTCTTAATAATGTGCACGGTCAGTTAGGGGATAAGGGCGCAAAAGGCTCTGAATTTCATTCGATGGGTAGTATGCCAAATTATAGCTATCATAATATAGAAATAGAATTTACTGAAGGAAATTTTTATTCAATGAGACAAGAAAAAGTAAGACTTGGAAAGGAAAATACTATTTTTTCTTTTAGAAGTCCTTACAGATACAATAGTAATTTAAAAGTTAATCAATCACGAGCAACATCTGAAATAAGACTCAACAATTATGGTGCAACTACATCTATTGATTTGGATGATAAAATGGAAGAAAATTATAGGCGATTAAATATCAAATTTAATAAGTATATGAATGAAAATGATTGTAAACCTAGCGAAGCTAAACTCAAAATAATGGGGGATTTGAATAGTTCTATTAAAAGTTGTTTGGATTTAGAAATTGTGAGTATCGGGGATATCGAAGCTGGAAAGGGGACTATATATTTTACAAAAAAAGATTATACTACTGATTTTGAATATAATGTTCTTTCTTCAGGAGAGAAGGAAGTAATAGATATATTGTTAGATTTATATTTAAGGAAAGATGAATATACAAATTCAGTTTTTCTGATAGATGAGCCAGAATTACATATTAATACTTCAATTCAAAGAAAGATGATTCTTGAAATAAATAAGTTGATTAATGAAAATTGCCAGATTTGGATAGCTACACATAGTATTGGATTTTTAAGGGCAATGCAAGATGAGTTACAAGATGACTGTCAGATTATCGAGTTTAAACAAGAAAACAATTGGGGCACGGAATCGTACACATTATATCCAATCAAAAAAAGCCGTTCAAAATGGAAAGATATATTCAATACTGCACTTGATGATTTGACAGAGCTAATTGGACCTAAGAGAATTATATATTGTGAGGGAAGGGATCAACCAGCAGCTAATGGTCAAGAAAAAGGGTTTGATGCTAAGGTTTTTAACAATATTTTTGGAGAAAAATATTATGATACAATTTTTGTTTCGAGTGGTGGAAACACAGAATTAGATCAACGTAGTGAAATTGCAATAGCAATTTTATCTAAAGTATTCTTAGACATGGAAATATTGGTATTAAAAGATAGAGATGTTTCTTCGGGTAGATTTAACACAGAAAAAGATAGGCAAACATATTTGGAAAATAATCCATCAAGTCATAGAATGTTAAATAGATGGGAAATTGAAAATTATTTATACGATAAAGAAGTTTTAAAAAAGTATTGTCAAATAAATAACTTGCTGTTTAATGAAATTGAGTATGATCGTTTTGCAACAAATATGTTTGATCAAAACTTAAAGGATGAAACAGGAAAAATTAGAAATTTATGTGGAATTACTACTAGTATAAATCCTGAAATCTTTAAATTGAATTTATCAAAAGTTATTTCTGATGATATGAATATATATAAAGAACTAGAGGAAAGCATTTTTTAAGAAAATAGAAATTAAGATATTGATGCCTGACCTTGAAAACTACTGAAAACATTATATATGATGAAAATGATATTTAGATTGGATATATGAAATGACTAAATAACTTAAAGTTGCTGAAGGAAAGGGGATTTTAAAATGGAAATAGAAAAGAAATGCAAGTTAGTAATTTTTTCGGATATACATTATGCACCAGAACCTCCTATTAATAATGGGTCTAAAATAGATAGAAAATTGATGCAGTATGCAGAACCACTCTTAAATAAACTAATTGATGAAATTAATAATTCTATTCATCCAGATGTGGTTATTAATTTGGGGGATTTAGTGGAAGATTTTAATGACCATGATAAAGATATTATAAATTTAAATTTCATTTGGGATATTTTAAAAAAGATAAAAAAGCCATTTTATTCTTTGGCTGGTAATCATGATTTACGTTCAATGCAATGTAGAGAAGAAGTAGAACAAATTATGGGTTATGAGCATTCCACATTTTCTATAAATAGTAATGGATACCATTTAGTATTTTTAGGACTACATGTTAATACTCAAGCAGGAACAGCAGAAGGCGGCATATTAAAAACACAATTTATTTCAAATGAAGATTTAGAATGGTTAAAAAAAGATTTGAAACAAAATAATTTACCCTGTATTATATTTACTCACTTTGGTGTAGCTGAAGATGAGATGAAAGGAAATTGGTGGTTTGAGCGAGGTCCAAACTGTGCACTTCTTGGAAATCGTATAGAGCTAAAAGAAATTTTAAAGAATGATAAAAATTTACTTGCTGTTTTTTCAGGGCATCAACATTGGACAAAAAAATTAATAGAAGATAATATAATTTATTACGTGATTGGATCATTAACTGAAAATATAAATAACGATGGTATCCCTGATGGTGTATATTTTGAAGTTGATCTAGAAGGAAATAAGTTAAAGGTGGATAAACATCATTTAAAATTAGGGTAGTGTGTATTTTGTTTATGATATAATGAAAATGTAGGAAAATGTCAAAGTGAAAATGTCGTTTTTTGACTAACTATAGACTTTGATGGGAATGAAAAGATACCGTTTTTGACTATAGAGTCGGATGGGAATCCGTACCCGCAGCTGCTCGAAGCGAAGCTTGAGGCTTTCTGCTTGCAGGCGGGGAGGGTTGGTAGGAAGATGAGGATGAGGGGGGAAGGGAAACGATGCATGTGGAGAGCGTAGTAAAGCTTACCCGCAAATAGGCGGATTTGCTGGGTTTGTGGGTTGTTAAGATATGGTATGATAACCAAAAGTTGAAGTGGTTATCAAATTTACATAGAAATAAGGGATTAGAGAGCTTATAAAATCGTTAATAAGTTTGGCAAAAGATGAAATCTGGTGTGGTTTCCACATGCGGAGTAAAAAGAGATTAAGAGGTGGTATAGTGAACAGATTGAATACTATTCAAAGAGCAATTTTAACACTAGATGGTGGAGAATATCAAAAGTTTATGGATGCATATCTTTTAAAGAAATACAATTACAAAAATATTGAACCATTAGGGTCACATACGGGGTCTAATAAAGTAACAAAAGGGATTCCAGATTCATATATAAAAACGGAAAATGGTAAATATATTTTAATTATGTATGGTACTGTAGAAATCATATCATATGAAAAAATAGAAAAAGATATTAGATCGTGTTTAGATGAAGATAGGGTTGGTATAGAACTATCCAAGATTGAAGAAATAATTTGCTGTTATACATCAACTAATTTTCATATAGAGCATAAAGAACAATTAGAAAATATGGTTGAACGAATTAAAATAACTTTAATAGGAATAGGAACTGTATCGAATGATTTACTAATTAGATATCCCACACTTGCATCTGAATTTCTTAATATACCGATAGATACGGAACAAATTTATAATATTGATGAATTTGTTAAATTTTATGATAAGAATGGGATGAATGCACCAATTAACATGGAATTGTTACATAGGGAGAACGAGGTTAACTCTATGCTAAGTAAGCTTGAAGGGGATAGTATTCTTTTGGTATCAGGAAAGTCTGGTGTTGGTAAAACACGATTAGCGTTAGAGGTATGCAGATCAATGTCATTTAGTTAACGTAAATGTAATAGTATTCCT
>Ga0154526_1018_pt1 | contig 13919 bp, 13 predicted proteins | sample RifGroE2_FD_105669 | JGI IMG/M metagenome (GOLD analysis project Ga0154526, IMG submission 105669) | Clostridiales bacterium GWE2_32_10
AGCCAAGATACATATTATTAAGCTCAAAGACTGAAAGTATACTAGCTATCGTAAAAAATGTTGCATAAAGTATTGTAGTCTTATTTGAAAATTTAACATTTCCAAATATCGCTCCACCTACAGCTTGAAACACATACGATACAAGCCCCATTAAAACTATTTGATTTTCCGCATATCCTTGCCTTATAGCATAGAAAGCGTATAGCACTACTATACCAAATGACATGTTAAACATTATTTTTGAGAGCATCATATTTATATAATTTTTTTCTTTTAAACAAGTTTTTATATCTTCCCATTTTATTTTTTCTGTATGTACATCCACCTCAGAATTCTTCGGCTCTTTTAAAAATAAGTACATCATACACACGCTAAAGCCTATAATCGGTACTATAGTAAATAAATGTATAAAGTTATGTGGGTATGGTTTACTTATTATTAAATATGATATACTCATACCTACCATAATCGCAATCATTTGAAAGAAAATGGCATTACCTAGTAACTTCTTAAATCCATCATTTGAGACAAGCTTCATTTTAAACTCTACCCACATAATTATAAGTAATCTATTTATGATAGTATTACCTATAAATATCAAAAACAGGGCTGTGCCTGTAAGCTTATCGAAGTATAGCAAAATAGCTATCATCAAGTATCCTACAAAAGTTAAACTTTCCATAAATGCAATTTTTGTTTTAAGCTTTGCTCTATTTAAATTTATACCCATCAAAAATATACACAATAAAAACGAATAAAAACTAAATTGATTTGTAAGTATTAGTAATTTATCCCCACCTACTTTTTCAAACAAAATCTGTAGTGTAGTAGAAAAATCCCTTATCCCTAGTTCAAGACCTATCAAAAAGGAAGTCAGATATAATATAAACATATTCCTTTTTATATCTTTACTATTATACTCCATCAAATCGCTCCTTTATTTACAACCCAATAATCATTTTAGCCAGTTTATCGGCGTCATGACGTATGTAACCCTTAAATATTTCTATTACATCACTTTCTATATATTTTATACCCCTTTTATCTAGTTCCTTTCTCTGCTGATCATCTAGCAAAATTTGTGCTGAATTTGTTTTTTCATATTTTTGTACTTGTTCATCATCAAGAGTTCTGTTGTTTACAATAAGTGTATCTATTACATTTATCCCTATATGTTCTTCTATTATATTTATATGATCCATAACTGTATATTCATTTGTTTCACCCGGTTGACTCATAACATTACAGATATAAACCTTTTTTGCTGATGCTTTTTTCAGTGTATCTACAACATTTTCAACTAATAGATTTGGAAGAATACTTGTATAAACACTTCCTGGTCCAATCACTATAATGTCTGCCTCACTAATAGCTTTTAGTACTGGGAGGTATGGTTTAACATTTGGTATATCAAATCTCAGTTTTTCGATTCTCGATCTATGTTTTAAACATTCATGCGGTATTTGGTGTTCACCTTTCACTATAACTCCATTATCAAGAACAGCTATAAGCTGCACATCTTCAAGTGTTACAGGCATTACCTTTCCCTTTACGGCGAGAAATTCTGACATCTTTACGACTGCCTCTTCAAAGCTATTTGAGACTCCCTGCATAGCAGCTATAAATAAATTTCCGAAGCATTGTCCTCTTAGTTTCCCATGTTCAAATCTATACTGCATTACATCTTGCATAACAGGCTCAGTATTCGCAAGTGCAAGCAAACAGTTTCGTATGTCCCCCGGTGGCAACATACCCAAGTCCTCTCTAAGAACACCCGAACCTCCACCACTATCAGCTACAGTTACAACCGCAGTTATCTCATCAGTATAGTTTTTTAGACCTCGAAGAAATATAGATTGACCTGTTCCCCCACCTATTACTACAACTTTCTTTGACTCCATAACTTTATCCTCCTTTTGAACTCACCTACTAAATAATTTCTCTTAGTCTCCACAATCTTTACCTCAACTAATTCCCCTATCAAGCTAGCATCACCTTCAAAATGAACCAATATATTTTGCTCAGTCCGTCCAGTCAGCAGTCTTTCATCATTTTTGCTTATATTCTCCACCAATACTTTATAAACCATATCTTTTCTTTTTGCATTGTCTTCTTCTTGTATTTTTTCGGTTTCTTCTAGAAGCTTATTAAACCTCTCTGTTACCTTTTCTTCTGAAACTTGCCCCTCCATGCTTGCTGCTTTTGTTCCTGTTCTTTTTGAGTATATGAAAGTAAAAGCCCCATCATACCTAACTTTTCGCACAACATCTAATGTATCTTCAAAATCCTCATCTGTTTCACCAGGAAATCCTACAATAATATCGGTTGTAATCGATACATCTTTTATTTCTCTTTTAATTTTTTCAGCTAAACTCAAATACTGTTCTTTGGTGTATTTTCGGTTCATTGCCGATAAAACTTTATTGCTCCCTGCTTGTATAGGTAAGTGAACATAATTACAAACTTTATCGCAGTCTCTTATAGCATATATAAGCTCATCATTAAAATCCTTTGGGTGTGAAGTCATATAGCGTATTAGCTCTAATCCTTCTATCTCATTTATTTCCCTAAGAAGCTTGGCAAATGTAATGCCATCCTCTAACCCCTTGCCATACGAATTAACATTCTGTCCAAGTAGCATTATTTCCTTTACTCCATCTGCTACAAGATTTTTTATCTCCTTTATTATACTTTCACTCTCCCGGCTTCGCTCTCTTCCTCTTACATAAGGCACTATGCAATATGTACAAAAATTATTACATCCATACATTATGTTTACAGCTGCCTTATATTTATATTTCCTCTCACTCGGCAAATCCTCAACTATTTCCTTATGCTCCTTCCAAATATCGATTATTTGATGTCCAACTTCCATTCGTGTTCTAATCAGCTCAGCTAGTTTATATATATTGTAAGTTCCAAAAATTATATCTACTTCCTTGCGATATTTTCCCCGCAACCTCTCAAGTACATGTTCCTGCTGCATCATGCACCCACACACCGCCACTATCAAATCCGGCTTTTTCTCCTTAAGCCTCCGCAAATTCCCTACACGACCATATATCTTTCTCTCGGCATTTTCCCTTATGCAACAGGTATTATACAAAATAAAATCCGCTTGCTTTATGTTTTGTGTTTCGGTATAACCGATTTTTTTTAGGACACCTGCGAGCTTTTCGGAGTCCTTTTCGTTCATTTGGCAGCCGAAAGTTTCTATGTAGTAGTGCAAATCCTTGCCCTGTAGACATTCTTTTAGTTCATTAATAATTCCTAACTGTTTTTCTAGTTCTTTATTATCAACTCTTTGCTTTTCTCTTTTCATTTTTTTGTCCCCTCTGTTTTATTCTTTATATTTTTGTCTTTTCTCTTGTTCATTCAAGCCCAAGTATTTATTATTCCACTTTTCTACTGGTTGATCTGTCAGGCTTTTTGAAAAGATTAATGTGTTGCTTACTTCATAAAACACATCATCTTTATTCTTATATACTTCTGATATCATTCCTTTTTTGTAATAAAGCTTTGTAGCTATTTCATTATCTAATTCATCAGTATAAAGCCTTATATTCTTATATCTATTTTCTTTTGCATAATTTTCAAAAAAATCAAAAACTTCACTACCATATCCTTTGCCTGTCTGTTCTGGTAGAACTCCATACCAGCCCATCCATCCATCCTCTGGATATTCATGATATGCATACAATCCTATAATTCCTATAGGATTCTTTTCTTTAAATACAATCCAAAATATTAGTTCCTTTCTATAAATATGTTCTCCTATACTGTCTATAAAATTTTTCTTTCCATTCTCATCAGGAAAAATTTTATTTTGTACTTCTGTTGCTAAATCAAGATTTTCTTTTGTTAGCTTTTCATACCTTAACATTAAAATCCTCTCCTTTCCCTTCCACTAACTTCGCCAATACCCTATCAAAATACGACACATACTCCCTGTCTAATTATTTTTATTAATCAAATTTACAACCAACTTAATTATCGTATCTTTCTCTTCTGACTTGCTCTCAGCTACATGATTCTTAACAATCATATACAGCAAATTAGCTGCCTTTTCCTCTATGCTTGGATATAAATCTTCTCCACCAAATGTTTGATATATAGTACTTATTGCACTTTTGAAAGAATCATCCTTTTCATTCCCAAATAGTTCTGAATTGTTATGTTTCTTCAACCTATCAATTTCCACTCTTGCTTGCTCATATGTAATGACCTTCGCATCTACCTTCGTTACCTCTGTAATCTCAAGTTCATGATTATCATATTTCTCAAACAAACTCATACTATAACGATATTCGTTAATTACTTTCAGTAATCCTCTCACTTGCTCATCAGTCATCGCTATTTCTTCTGAAGTACGAGAAATCATATCAATAATTCTCGCCATTTCTTCAAGCTTATCTAGTCGTTGCTTCAATCGTTTTTCATTAATCGTATACCCCTCTATAATATGTTGCTTTAATGTACTTGTTGCCCACTTACGAAATTCTGTTGCAGTCTTAGAATTAACTCTATATCCTATAGCAATTATCATATCAAGATTATAGTAATCAACCCATCGAACAATATTTCTATTTCCCTCTTTTCGAACTGTTTCCATTTTGGAAATAGTTAAATCTTGAACTAATTCATTTGTACTGTAAATATTTTTTATATGCTTAGATATTGCAGGTATATTTATTTCAAACAATTCCGCCATCTGCTTTTGTGATAGCCATACTGTTTCATCTACAATCTTCACTTCAAAATTAATTTGTCCGTCTTCTGTTTTATATAAAACCACTTCGTTTGCCATTTTACTCGCTCCTTATCAGTCTGTTTTTACTAAAGTCCTCTCTCAACCAAAGATTTCTATCTAATAAATCCCTCTCACTTTTTATATTTTCCTCGATTATAAACTTCTTTATATCCATAACACATTCCCCTTTCATATATTTTGAAGGTTTATTTTCTTTTTCATCTCCCTTATTTTAATTATTATACCAAAAAAATAAAGCATTCGCAAGTAGCAAATACTTTTATTTTTATGATATTTTTTCATCTTTAATTATTCTAATTCTCTACTTGATAGTTCTTGTTTAGATGCTGGTTCTTTGAATTCATCTCCAATGTATGGCAAATTTCGCTGTACTGCATTCCTCATTGTTTCTGCTGACACTACTTTATGAGGATCAACACAAATTCCTTGATCTGCACATTCAGGATCTGTAAAACTTGATATATCAGCTAACTCAACTTCACTACTCATATTCTCATCCTCCATAATATTTATTTTTTATAACTATTCAGAACCACACCCTTATAATGTCACTCTTGAGCATCTTTTCGGGAAGCAATCTCGTTTTTATATTTCTCTAAATCTTATGTAAAATTAGGCTTAAAGAGAGATTGCTTCGTTCCTCGCAACGACAATATAAAGTATTGACTTATGAGGGATTTGAATAGTTACTATTTTTTACAATATAGAAATTATATTCTATCGTTTATAATTTGTCAATATCTTTCAAATAGATTTTTTCAAAATCCCTCACCTAGATCAGTATATTTGTTCTATTGATTATTGAACCTGTTAAATCTTTTTTGCATTATTTACCACTTCTAATTCCTTCTCATTTAAACTTTTATCATCTTTATAATTCTATCCCTAACTCTTATAAACATCTTCTCATGTCCACTTTTATTAGGATGCAATCCATCATATAAATCACTATCATTAAGCAAATCAAACATACGTATATATACCATACCACTTTTCTCTACTACTCTTCTAATTTCTTTATCATATTCAATAATATCAGCATTTTTATACTCTATTGCCTTATCTTCAAATACTATCGGAGTAGTTTTAGTTTCATCCACTCTTGCGGGGTCAAAATCTGGGGTCAGGTCTGAAATATTCACTTATTCAAAACATAAGTGAATATTTCAGACCTGACCCCAGATTTTTATAATTTGCTTATCATCCTGAGGAGCGTCTTTTGCGACGTGAGGATGACGTATTAGTGAAAACTCTCGTCATATGAAACGTTCTAGATTTTATTAACATTTTTAATTTTATAAAATCCCCTCCATAATCTCCATCAAATCCCATATTATCCCTTTATCATCCATCCCCTTATCTACTTTATATGTCAAGTATGCCTTTTTTATAGTAGTATAGCTCAAGCTTTTACTCCTCACCTTTATCATCTCAATCAGCTTCCCCATGTCAAAGCTCGCATTTTCGTAAAAATCTATTATTATACTCGTACCTTTTTGAATTATTCCCCTTACCCCTATGTTTGTAGCATGTGATTTCATTAAAGCTATGTAGAGTAGATTATACGTAGCAGGGGGGATATTGCCGTATCTGTCTTCTATTTCTTCCTCTACTTCATACATATCTTGCTTATTTTTAATGCTTGCTATTTTTTTGTATATTTCTATCTTTTGCATTTCATTTTGTATAAGATCATCTGATATATAGGCATTTACATTTATATCTATGGTTATATCATGTTTTTCCCCTACAATCTCGCCCTTTAGTTCCCTTACTGCTTCGTCTAGTATTTTGCAGTACATATCATACCCTACAGTTTCCATATGTCCGTGCTGTTCAGAGCCTAGTAGGTTGCCTGCTCCTCTTATTTCAAGATCCCTCATTGCTATTTTAAAGCCTGAGCCTAGCTCTGTAAATTCTTTTATTGCATTTAGCCTTTTTTCTGCACTGTCGTTTAATACCTTATCCTTTTTATATGTTAAATACGCATATGCAATCCTATTTGACCGCCCAACACGTCCACGTAGCTGGTATAGCTGTGCAAGTCCCATTTTATCGGCATCATGAATAATTATCGTGTTTACATTTGGTATATCAAGTCCGGTTTCTATTATAGATGTAGCTACTAGCACGTCTATTTTGCCTAGTACAAAGTCCTCCATTATGCTCTCTAGCTCTTTTTTATTCATTTGTCCATGTGCATGTACTATGTTTATTTCAGGTAACAAACCTATTAGTTGTTCGGTTACTTTATCTATATTATTTACTCTGTTATATAGATAGTACACCTGCCCACCACGCCCTACTTCCTTATATATCGCATTTTTCACTAGGGTATCGTCATGTTCGATTACGTAGGTTTGGATTGGCTGTCTTTCACGTGGTGCCTCTTCTAGTATACTCATGTCCCTTATTCCTGATAGGCTCATGTGTAAAGTCCTAGGTATCGGTGTGGCTGAAAGGCTTAGTACATCTACATTTTTTTGGATGTTTTTTAGTTTTTCTTTTTGGAGCACTCCAAATCTTTGCTCTTCATCTATTATTATTAGTCCTAGGTTCTTAAATTTTATATCCTTTGATAATATTCTGTGAGTACCGATAAGTATATCAGACAGTCCATTTTCCATTCTTTTTATAGATTCTTTTTGTTCCTTTGGACTTCTAAATCTAGATAGGTGTTCTATTTTTATAGGGTAATCCTTCATTCGTTCTGTGAATGTTTTAAAATGTTGCTCCACAAGTATAGTAGTAGGTCCAAGCACTGCAACCTGCTTTCCATCTTGAATAGCTTTAAAAATTGCACGAATAGCAACCTCAGTCTTACCATAGCCTACATCTCCACAAAGCAGTCTGTCCATAACCTTTGTGCTTTCCATATCCTTTTTTATTTCCTCAACTGCCACTAGCTGGTCATCAGTTTCTACATAAGGGAATTCATCTTCAAAATTTGCTTGCCAATCATTGTCTTGACTAAACGCGTACCCCACAACTTTTTGCCTTTCTGCATATAACTTCACAAGCTTCTCAGCCAAATCGGCAACTGATTTTTTGACCTTTTGCTTTGCATTTTTCCACTCTGCGGTATCTAGCTTATTGATTTTCGGGACTTTCCCCTCAGTACCTATAAACTTCTGTATATAATCCATCTGACTTATGCCTATGTAAAGTAGTCCGCCGTCTCTGTATTCAATTTTTATATAGTCTTTTGCCGTGTTCTCTACTGTGATTTTTTCTATACCTTTGTACATACCTATCCCGTGTTGGTCATGAACAACATAATCTCCGAGCTTTAGGTCAGTAAAGCTTTCTATTTTTTTGCCTTTTATCTTTCTTCCTTTAAATTTTCGTTTACTTATCTCAGCAAAAATATCTTTTTCAGAAATTACAACCATCTTAATATCTGAATATTCAAATCCAGTATTTAATGTTCCCTTTGCAATATAAATAACATTGCTCTGTAGTTTTCTATCTTCCTCTGATAAAACTTTCACACTGAACCCTTGTTTTGATAATTCCTCTTTCAGATTATTCATACTGGTTATATTTCTAGTATACAATAATATTTTATATTGATTTTCTCTATAAAATTTCAAATTATCCTCTAGAAGCTTAAAGTTTTTAGTGAAGGTATCTATAGCTTTTACTTTTACATTTATAACCTCTGATTCATTCTCATATACAATATTATCGTAAAGTACACTCATATTTATAGTATTTTGCATAGCTAAAGCTTTACGTATATCATCATAGCTATATCTTATCTCAATCTGTGATGGTAATATCATACCTTTAGTCAGCTTTTCTTCCATAATCTCCATAAATTGACTGTATTCTATCTCACATTTTTGCTTTACTTTTATTGGTTGATCTACAAATACTAAAGGTGCATCCGAAAAGTAGCCTAAAATATTTGTTAGCTCACTTTGATCATACAAATAATTTACAAGCCTCTCTGCGTTGATTAATCTAACATTATTTTCTAAAGACTCTATCATGTTATTTATATAACTTTTTTCTTTAGTATGTTTACTACTATCTCTTTCTTCCTTTATCTTCTCTATCGCTACATATAATCTATCCTTCCCAAATAAAATATCTTTTGCAGGATTTATTTTAATTTTATCTAGTTTCTCTTGCGATCTTTGTGTATCTAGTTTTACTTCACGTATTGAGTCAACTTCATCGTCCCAAAACTCTATACGTAGCATACTAGCTGCCGCTATTGGGTATATATCGACTATCCCACCACGAATAGCAAATTCACCTTTATTTTCTACGCTCTCTACTCGCTCATAACCCATGTAAACAAGCTCTAGTATAAGCTTTTCAAACTCAAGCTTATCACCTACTGCTATGTCTTTTATATGTTCTTTAAACATATTCTTCACTATAATCTTATCAAGTAAAGCGTCAGCAGACATAATTACCACACAAGGCTCATCTCGCATGAGCATATTCATTGCCTCTATCCGTTTATCCATTATATCTAAGCTATATGCCTCTGCATTATAAAAAAACACATCCTTACTAGGGTATATTCTAATATTTTCAATCTCAAAATTTTTCATATCTTCATATATTTTCTTTGCATTAAGCTCATTACTGGTAAGTATCACACAAGATTTGCCACATTCTTTAAACAACGCAGAAATAAGATGTGCTTTCGAGGCTCCTAGCACACCGCTTATTTCTAGTGGAAACTTTTTATTTTTTATGCTTTCTTTGATTTTCTTATATTCCTTTAGATTATTTATCTCGCTTAATATTATTTCCATTGGCTTTATCTCTCTTTTTTATTATTTTATGTTATTGTATTCAACTTTCGCAGTTAAAAATTTCATTCATCATTTACAACTATACTCCCTATTAAATTTATCTCATCTACACTCAATCCTGTCATTTCTGCAATAACATGCACATCAAAATTCCCCTTTAGCATATTTCTTGCTAATTTATTCATGCCTTCTTTCATGCCTTCTTTCATGCCTTTTTTCATGCCTTCTTTCATGCCTTCTTTACGACCTCTATCAAGTCCGGTTTCTATCCCTTCTGCAATCCCTGCCTCTAGCCCTTCACGTCTTGCTGTTTCTATATTATCTCTTAGCACTACCTGCTCCTCCATATATTTTTCATAAACTCGCATTTCTTCTACTGTCATTTTTAGTTCGTTTAGCTTTATTCTTGCTTTGTTTATATTCTTGGATTTGAAGTCATCTCTTATCTCACTATTTTTTAGCATATATATCCACTCATCTATATCACTTTCTAACTCATTTTTATATTTTGTCAAATCTAATATATAGTATTCTGGAAATTTATCTTCTTTGTTGTAGTACCAGCTTACTGCTTCTCTTTCTCTTACTATAAATTCTTGGTATTTTTGTGGTTCTATTGTTGTATAGGCTTTATATATGTAGTCGCTTCCTGACATTATATTGAAGTATACTATGCTTATACTTATTACTTTTACTATGTTCTTATAGTTCTGTCCTTTTTCTATGCTTTCTGTTATAACCTTACTTGCTCCCCAAATAAGCCTATCCATAAAGTCTGTTTCTGATGCATTTTGTATTTCTATTATTATTTTTCGTTTCTTTGCATCTAGTACTAGTAGGTCTACTTTGTTAAATTTATATTCTTCTCTTTCTTTGTTACTTTCGCTTTCTATAATATTTACTACACTTACATTTTCTCTAAGAAGAGCGGATAGGAACCCTTCTAGTATATCAAAATTAGCCTTGTTTCTAAGTATATTTTTTATAGCCCAATCAAATCTTACTACTCTTACTGAGTTATTAGCCATTAATACCACCTCTTATCTAAATTTTTAATTAAAAGTATTTCCGATTTATTTTTCATTATATACATCCTTTCCTATATTCAATATATGTTCAATTGCATTATTTACTTCTTCATCAGCCACCCCTAGCTCTCTAAAGTCATTTAGCTTAGATTCGGAATGCCTAAATAATTCACACAATTTTTCTATTTGAGGTATATCTTCGGTACATTGCCAAACACCTTGTAACTTTTCATCACAAAAGTCAAGTATAAAAATTATCTTTTCATCAAATATTACAAAATCCATAATATATTTATTTGAGAATTCTCTGTCTTTGTCAAAAAAGTATATTTTCTGTCCGAATTTATGTGGTATTTTATATATCAAAGCCTCTAGCTTTATGTATTCTGACAAAGGATATTTTATCCCATGCACTCTTATTAAGTTTATATTTTTATTTTCTCTAACTTTTGCCAATTCTTTTTCTGATGTATATAGGCTTGTTATTATTTCACGCATACCTTTAAAATCTTTATTTATATACATCTCTAAAAATTTACTATCATCTTTATAATTTTGCAAATTTTCATACTTATAAAATGATTTTTTCATATCAGCCCAGTGTTCTTTAAATAATTTTCTATACTCTACCTTATCAATATATGTAGACTTATTAATTATTTCAGTAAATATATTTACCATAACCCTTACCCCCGATTTTTTGTTTTATATAATATATGCAAGTCCCTCTTAATCATTAATAATTATTTAAGAGTTTTGACACGAATTTTTCTATATTTACTCTATTATGTTTAACATAATCAGTCCAATAAAACGAAGATGTATTTTGATTAAATTCGTATATACTTTCATCACTTGTCCAAACTTCAATATTCTTGTTTAATGCTATTGATATTCCTAATTCAACATGAGTACCCTTTCCACCTGGAAACAATAGTATAACAACATCTGCATTTTTGATACCTTCATATGCTGACATTGCTACTTTCTTTTGTTTTTCTTTAGAATCCAACTTTATATTATAATCTTTGATATTAATTGTCCAATCATACGTATGCTCCCACCCATTCTCTTTTAGTATTCTTGCTACATAATCAACATTTTCTATATTTTTTCTATCCGATCCTATAAAAAATTTCATTTTACATATCCCCTTTTTATTATATTATTACATCTATATTATAACCTTTATTATTATCTAATTTACCCTGCACTTAAAACCCTCCTTGTCCTTTCACCTTTACAAAAATCCCATACACTCAAACCACTACCTCATATATTTTTTTCTCCTCTACTTCTATCCATTCATTCGTATATTCCTTATTTTTTCTAAAGTCAAATACTACCATATAGCCTTCTTCCATGTTTTTTATTTCTAAATATTCAGCTAACTGCTTATAACCTTTTTCTTCTCGGGGTTTGTCGTAGTATTTTTTCAGTTCTATTATGTATTCTTTTTTGTTATAGGTTATCACTATATCAAATCTTTTGTTTGTTCTTGTCTCTGCTTCTACGTAGTAGAACCCGGTTCCATTTATTATCGGTTTTATGAATGCCAGAAAGATTAGCCTTCCATCTCTTTCTTTGAATTTTTCTGTTTCCTCTCTGTATTCTTCTTTCATTAGCTCTTGGAATTTGTCTAGAATCTTTATTATGTCTAAATCTCCGTTTTCTTGTATAAATTGACTTCTGCTTTCGTAGTTTAGGCTTATTTTTGATTCTATTATTCTTTTTACTATCATATAGTTATATATTCTTAGTTCAAATATTTTGTTATTTACTTCCGCTCTTTTGTTTTCCCCTTTTGTTAGTATTCCGTACATTACTGCTTTGTTTATATATGATACATCTAGGTTAAATTCTATTGGCTCACCGTCTAATATTATCTTTTCTATTACCCTATATAAATCCTTATCATTTTCTAAATTTTTTATTAGCGACTCAAATAGTGTGTTTTGCTCCTCTAGTATTATTTTTACTGCCTCCTCTATTACTTCTATTGTCCAGTTTTTATCTAGATCTTCATCTATTACTTTGCACATTTTACTTACCAAAAATGGGTATCCATTTGTATATTTATATATTGCTTTTGATATTTTTTCTATATCCATTCCTCTATTATGATCTTTTTCATATTCATTTAGCATTGTTGATATTTCTTCTTTATTAAATGTCATGTCTACTTTAAAGTCTGCTGCTATATTCCATGGGCTATTGTATCTATCTGATGAGATTTCCTTTGCTTCGTCTGCTGTTATTACTTTTTGTTCTTTTATTAGTAGCTTTAAACTTTTTATGTCGTGAACCCCTGCTAGTATTACAGATTTAAATGTTTTTACTTCATCTCTTATTAAATATTTTTTTCGGAGCACTCCTAAGAATTTTAAAAATACTACATTGTTACTTGCTTGGTCTATTTCGTCTATTAAAAGCACTATTTCTTTGTTTTGCTCCATGCATATCCATGTTATATTATCATTAAGCTGATTATAGTTTTTTGTTTTTGTACCATATTTTAATATTTTATTGTATAACTCAATATCTGTAAATTTATAGTTCTCTGCTATTGTCTGAAATATATTACTACAAAACGTCTCTTCATTTTCAAATAAGCTCTCTCCCGTACCTTCAAAGCTCGCTTTTAGTACTATGTATTTATCTTCTAAGGATTTTGCTAGCTTTGCTAAGGTCGTTGTTTTGCCAAATTGTCTACTTTTGTTTATTGTAAAATACTTGCCTTTTTCTATTAATCTGGTTATGTCTTCTATTTTTTCTAATATATCTACCATATAATGCTCTTCTTTTATACATGCACCTTCTATATTAAATTCTTTCATATTTACGCTCACACTCCTTTCGTGCTTTTATATTGTTGGTATAACAATCTCATATAAGCCTTTTATTCATCTTCATCCTCATACTCATCATCTTCTTCTTCTTCGTCGTCCTCATCTTCATACAGTTCATCTTCCTTCGTTATATGCATTATTAACTCTTCTTTGTGATACAAATATTTATATAGTAACTCTGCTAATACAAATTCAAAATAAGACATGAAATCTCCTGTTTCATACTCATCAGCAACCATCTCTTTTAGCTCATCTACAGGAAAATCTTTTGACTCAAGGACTTCATTTAAAAAGTTATTTTTTATTTTTTTGATCTTCCACATTTTTTGAACTAGCTCCGAGTTTCCTATTTTTCGTTCTTCGTCAATAAAGGTATACACTTCAAAATCATCAATCCTTCTAGTCTCAAAACAAGTCTCTATAACCTTTCTAGCCCACTCCTCGATTTTTTCAACTCTGTCTTTGGATATAACTATAAATTTCACACTTACCAGCT
>Ga0154526_1011_pt2 | contig 12717 bp, 11 predicted proteins | sample RifGroE2_FD_105669 | JGI IMG/M metagenome (GOLD analysis project Ga0154526, IMG submission 105669) | Clostridiales bacterium GWE2_32_10
ATACAATCTCTATAAGTGGTACTCCTCCTCTATTATAGTCAACCAAAGAGCCTGGTACATTTTCATGTAAAAGCTTGCCTGCATCTTCTTCTATATGTATTCTAGTTATACATATATTTTTGCCTACACCATCTGCTACTATGCCCACTTTTCCCTCATAACAAAGAGGCAGGTCGTATTGTGATACTTGATAAGCCTTTGGAAGATCTGGGTAGAAATAATTCTTCCTATCTTGTTTGCTATACTCCTGTATCTTACATTCGGTGGCAAGCCCTGCACGTATTGCAAACTCCACTACTTTTTCATTTAGTACCGGCAAAGACCCCGGTAATCCTATACAAACTGGACAACAATGCGTGTTAGGATCTCCTCCAAACTCTGTTGTACAGTTACAATATATCTTTGTATTAGTTTTAAGCTCCACATGGGTTTCAAGCCCCATTACTATTTCATAATCATTATATGACATACTTATTCTCCTTTCGTTTATATATATCATTTGTCTCTTTTTGTCATTAAAATCTTGATAAATTCTAAGACCAAACAAACGTCTTTCTTCTGGACTTAAATTTAATTTTATTCCAGTATCTTCTTCTGTTTGTCTAGCTATTTCTTCTATCTGCTCATCCGTTAATTCATCCATCATACTCATTTTCTCTACAATCCAGCCCCATTATCAAGCCCCAGCTCCCGCTCCATTGCATGTGCCAGCTTTATTATCCCAAATTCATCAAAATGCTTCCCTACAAGCTGCATTCCTATCGGCATTCCTTGTGAGTCGAAGCCGCAATTCATGCTCATGGCAGGTACTCCGGCTATGTTTATAGGTACTGTACATATGTCGTTCATGTACATCTCAAGCGGGTTGTCCGAGTTTTTGCCAAATTCAAATGCTACTGTTGGTCCTGTTGGGGTAAGTATCATGTCGTATTTATCAAATATTTTATCGAACTCATCATTTATAAGAGTCCTAACTTGTTGTGCTTTTTTATAGTATGCGTCATAATACCCTGAACTTAAAACGTAGGTTCCTAACATAATTCTACGTTTTACCTCGTCTCCAAATCCTTCTGAACGAGTCTTTTTATATAAATCATCCAAGCTTTCTACGTCCTTTGCTCTATATCCAAATCTTACACCATCATATCTTGCTAGGTTTGAAGACGCTTCTGCACAGGCTATAATGTAGTAAACTGACAATGCATAGTCACTCATTGGCATGCTAACTTCCTCTATAGTAGCTCCCATGCTTTCATATTTTTTAGAAACATTCATAATAGCAATCCTTACTTCTTCATTTATTCCGTGTCCAAAAAACTCCTTTGGTAGGGCAATCTTCATACCTTTTATATCTTGATTTAAAGCATTTGTGAAATCTGGATGCTCTTGTGGATATGAGGTAGAGTCTTTAGGGTCATGTCCAACTATGTTATTCATAATCAGTGCCATATCATGAACATCTTTTGTGAATGTTCCTATTTGGTCAAGTGATGACGCAAAAGCCACTAATCCGTATCGTGATACAGAACCATATGTAGGCTTCATACCTACAAGTCCGCAGTAGTGAGCAGGCTGACGTATAGATCCTCCTGTGTCTGAACCTAGTGCAAACGGAGCCTCATTAGCCGCTACAGCTGCCGCTGATCCTCCTGAGCTCCCTCCAGGAACTCTATTTAAATCCCATGGATTTTTTGTCTTCTTGTAGTAAGATGTTTCCGTAGACGAACCCATCGCAAACTCGTCCATATTTGTCTTACCTAATAAAACACATCCTGCATTATTTAGTTTATCTACAACAGTTGCATTATATGGTGGTATAAAGTTATTAAGTATCTTCGAACCACATGTAGTTAGTATTCCATCTGTACACATATTATCCTTTATTGCCATAGGTATTCCTTCGAGTGCTCCTAGCTTTTCACCATTTTTCCTTTTATTATCTGATATCTCTGCTTGTTTTAAAGCCACATCTTCTGTTACCGTAATAAATGCTTGCACCTTTTCTTCTACTTCGCCTATTCTGTTCAAATAGTCCTTTGTTATTTCAACACTTGTAGTTTCTTTTTTATCTAGCATGTTTTTTAATTCATGCACTGTTTTATTTTTTATATCCATCTTCTTGCCTCCTGTAAATTTATTCTACTACCTTATTTCTCACCCAAAAGCAACCATAGCTTTTCTCTGGTGCATTTTGCAATATTTTTTCTCTATCCATTGATTTCGCTGCCTCATCTTTTCTGAAAACATTCTGTAGTGGCAATATCGCAGCTGTAGGTGAGATACCACTCACATCTACTTCATCTAGCCTTTTTGCATATTGAACTATATCTGATAGATTTTTTCTAAATTTATCAACTTTTTCATCTTTTAAATATAGCTTACCTAATTTCGCAACATGTAAAACATCTTCTTTAGTTATTTGCATATTTTTCTACCTCCATTTTGGTTATTTGTTATTTACTATATCACATTTTTTTAAATTTGGCAAATAAATTTAGCTAAAAATTTTTTCTAAGTTAATAAGCTTTATATTATTATTATCGTTTTCACTCATTAAAATCAAGCTTTCTTCAAATCCTGATTTTGAAAATAAGTAGTAGTATACTTTTTTACCTTCTATATCTATACACTCTACCTTTTCTTTTAGCTCATTTAAAACCTTTAGTTTCATCTTTTCATTTCTCCACTTACATTCACAAAACATAATATTGTCGTTATCTAAGGCTGTTATATCTATTTCTTCCTGCCTCATTCTTATTTTATTATTTCCCCACCACTTTCCTATCTTTTCAAATAAAAAAGGTAGCTCTCTTTTTATATTCGCTTTTCTTAAATACTCTACACATATATCTTCAAAAATATGTCCTATATAAACGCTAATATCCTCATCTAGGTTTTTATAAACAACATCTACTTCCCCTTGCTCTAGAAGCTCTTTGTTATTTATAATGTATTTATAATAGAATTTAAACAAATTATCTTTTAATACATAAATAGCTTTTTTCGAATTTGATTTTTCAGTAATAGGTATTACTTTATCAAGCAATCTAAGCTCTATTAAGGTTTTTATATAATTCGCTGTTTTATCAGTTTTTTCTCCTATTGTGGTAGCGATTTCATTTAATTTGCTTGCCCCATTTGCAATTGCAGTCAATATCGAATTATATACTGCCACCTCTCGTAATTCTTGCCTTAGCAAATCAATAGGCTCTGTGTATAAATACGAACCATAATCAAGCACATATGATTTTATATTTTCATCTAAGCTTTTATTAGGATCTAGTTGATTTAAATAGTGTGGCGTTCCACCTACGATGCTATATAGCTTAACAATATCATCTTTTGTATAATCCTTAAACATGCTTTGCACTTCGTATATAGAAAATGGTTTTATCTCCATTTGATAGGTTCGTCTTCCATATAGAGGGCTGTTATACCCGAGCACTTCTTTTTCCATAAAGCTAATACTTGAGCCACACAATATAAGAAATAATTTACTGTTTTTAAAATTATGATCAATCATATTTTGCAGTATCGAAGCTATAGTTTTATTACTATTTATCAAATACGGAAACTCATCCATAACCAACACTACTCTTTCATCCTTTGCCTGACTATATAAAAACTTGCAACCATCCTCAAAATCCGAGAATTCTTTTATATAATCAACTTTAAAATAACTAGTGACAGACTTTGTAAATTTTTTCAAGTTTAATTTTTCATTCATTATCTCTGCACTAAAAAAAATATGTTCCTTATCTTTACAAAATTCGGATATCAAAGTAGTCTTTCCAACCCTCCGCCTTCCATATATAACTACCATCTGAAACTTATCCTGTTCATATAATTCGCCTAATTTACTCAATTCCTTTTCCCTACCTATAAACATAGTACCCCTCCATTATAATAAACTTATTCTAGAATAAGTTTATTATAAATAAGTTTCAGCAAAAAGTCAATAAAAATTTTAACTAAACTATCACTCCCCCACCAACTAACACATCACCATCATAAAAAACAACTGCCTGTCCCTTGGTTATTGCCCGTTGTGGTTGGTCAAACCTGCACTCTAGTGTATCATCATCTATCATACGTATCGTTGCTTTTGCGGGGAGCTGCGAGTATCTTATTTTTGCAGCTACTTGCATTTCGTCTGTCAGTCTTTCAAATGGTATGAAATTCAAGTCATGGGCAATCAAAACATCACTAAATAAATCCTCATTATCTCCCAACACAACTATATTATTTTTTACATCTATATCAACAACATACAAAGGTCTCGCTAGTGATAGTTCTAATCCTCTTCTCTGTCCTATGGTGTAGTTGATTACTCCTTTATGCTTTCCGATAACTTTGCCACTCTTATCTACAAAATTTCCCGTCTTTGACTTATAATCGGTATTTTTTTCTATGAAATCCGTATAATCTTTATCTACAAAACATATTTCCTGACTTTCTGGCTTATTTGCTACTATAAGTCCAATTTCCCCTGCTTTTTTTCGTACTTCTTCTTTTGAATAGTCAGCTAACGGAAATAACACATGTGCTAATTGCTCTTGCGATAAACTATATAATACATATGTCTGGTCTTTTTTGTCATTTGCAGCTTTTTTGATTTCATATCGTTTAGTTGGATCATTATAATTTACCCTTGCATAATGCCCTGTTGCAATATAATCCGCCCCTAGAGTTTTTGCCTCGTTTATAAGGGCACCAAACTTTATGTATCTATTGCACATTATACAAGGATTGGGAGTTTTGCCATTTATATATTCAGATATAAAATAATCAACAACAGCTTTCTTGAAACCGTCCCTAAAGTCAAGCACGTAGTGCTCTATACCTAGCGTATGTGCTACATTTTGAGCATCGATAATAGCAGTATTCTCTGTCCCTTTTTCCCATAAATTCATCGTTGCCCCTATAACCTCATAGCCTTGTTCTTTTAGCAGTACTGCTGTTACAGAACTATCCACTCCACCACTCATACCTACAACAACTTTTTCCAAATCACTCAACACCCTTTTTATTTTTGTAATCTTCTATTGCAGCCTTTATTGCTTCCTCAGCAAGCAGTGAACAATGTATTTTAGCAGTTGGAAGACCATCTAGTGCTTCCATGACTGCCTTATTCGTTACATTTAATGCCTCATCTACAGTTTTACCTTTTATAAGTTCTGTTGCTATGCTGCTTGTAGCCACCGCCGCTCCACAGCCAAAGGTTTTAAACTTTACATCTTTTATTACATTATCCTCAATCACTAGATATATTCGCATTATATCCCCACATTTCGCATTACCTACTGTACCTACTCCATCTGCTTTTTCTATCTCACCCATATTTCTAGGGTTGTTAAAATGATCCATTACTTTATTGCTATACATCGCTATTACCTCCATTCTTCATAAAATCTTCGTACAATGGTGACATTGCCCTTAGCCTTTGTATTATTTCTTTTAATTTTTCTATAGTAAAATCTATTTCCTCTTTTGTTGTTTCGTCAGATAATGTTAGTCTTAATGACCCATGTGCTATTTCATGCGGAAGCCCTATTGCAAGTAGTACATGAGATGGGTCAAGCGATCCTGATGTACACGCTGAACCACTAGATGCACATATTCCAAAGTTATCTAACCCAAGTAAAAGACTTTCTCCTTCGATAAATCTAATGCAAAAATTTGCATTATTGGGTAGCCTGTCTACTCTATCCCCATTCAATCTGCTATGTGGTACTTCGCTTAGCACTGTATCTATTAGATAATCCCTTAGTTCCACTAATTTCTTATTTTTTTCTTCTCTATTTTCTACTGAAAGCTCTAGTGCTTTTGCTAGTCCAATTATCCCTGGCACATTTTCAGTACCTGCACGTTTGCCTTTTTCTTGCCCGCCACCATGCATAAATGAATTTATTTTTGTGCCTTTTTTTATATATAATGCCCCAACCCCTTTAGGTCCGTTAAATTTATGCCCTGAAAGACTTAGTAGGTCTATATTCTCTTTGACTACATCAATATTAAGCTTTCCTACTGCTTGTACAGCGTCTGTATGAAATACTATGCCCTTTTCTCTGGCGATATTCCCTATCTCTGCAATAGGCATTATTACTCCTATCTCATTATTTGCGTACATAATCGTTATAAGTATGGTCGTACCTTTTATATGCTTTTCAATATCACCTATATTTATCTTCCCTTCGCTATCTACATCTAAATAAGTAACCTCAAATCCTTCTTTTTCAAGCTCCATACATGTATGCAACACAGCGTGATGTTCTATTTTTGTAGTGATTATGTGATTACCTTTCTTCTTGTTTGCCCTAGCTATTTGCTTTATAGCCCAGTTATCGCTTTCTGTTCCACTAGCTGTAAAATATATCTCATCTTTTTCTGCCCCAATTATTTTGGCAACTTTCTCCCGTGCTTCCTCTAGCTTCCGCTTTGCATCTCTCGAAAGCTTATAAAGACTTGATGGATTCCCATAAAAACTTGTAAAATACGGTAGCATTTCATCTACTACTTCCTTTTTCACTGGTGTAGTCGCACTATTATCTAAGTATATCATTCAATTTCCTCCCCTTTTTTAATTTCCTGCTTAATCATATCTAGAAGCGTCGTGTTTTTTAACACATTCTCCACTGCTTCATTTATCTTCACCCAAAGCTTTCTGGCTTTGCAGGTGTAGTGATTGTTACATTTTTCGAAGACATGTATGTCCATACATTCTGTTACATCTATATTATCCTCCAGAACGCTTAAAATATCAAACATATTTATACATTTTGGGTCTTTTCCTAATATGTATCCTCCGTTTACTCCTCGAGAACTTTTTACTAACCCTGATTTTTTTAGCTTAGCTATTATTTTTTCTAGATATCTATCTGATATTTTTTGCCTCGTAGAAATATCACTTATTGAAACATACTCCCCATTTTTAGAGTTTTCAGCTATATCAATAATAGCCCGCAACCCATATTCTCCCTTTGTTGATAACTTCATAATTGATACCTCCCTATTTCATACTGATTTAGTAGGAATTATAAATATAATATCATGCTTGTTATAAAAAGTCAAGAAAAAAATATACTTGTTCCTTAGGTTGACAACATTGACTATTCAGGCCTATAACAAAATAAAGATTCTCTCAATATACCTTATTCTCCATCATATACGCCTTCACATCTTCAACTATACATTTATCCAAGTCCGTAAACCTGCCTTCTCTGAAATAACTCCTTACATTCGTTGCACACATACCCATTAATGTCTCCTTATCAATGCCTATATTGTCTATTACAATAATTTTATTCTTATATTTTGTTAATAACTCATCGTTTTCAACTATTTTATTAATATCGTCCTCATCTCTTTTTATAACCACGTGATAATATTTTTGTAGTAGCTCCTCCGAATCATTCCAACTTGTAAAATGTTCTAGATTATCCGTACCCATTACAAACGCTAGCTGCTCATCAAATATTTCTGCAAATATGTCCATATACTCTATGGTAGTAAGCTGCTCTGGAGTTCTCATATCTAGGCTAGATATTTTTACCCTCCTATTATCTGAGAAACATAGCTTTAGCATATTATATCGGTGAATAGCTTTGGCTAAATCAGGCTTTCCATAATTGTCTGCTAAAGGTAGCAATATTATTTTATGTATTTCATCTATATTCAAAACACTTTCTACTATTTTCATATGTGCTATAGTTACAGGATTAAATGAACCTCCGTACACTGCAATCATACACCCACCTCCATATTATTTTATTTTTTTCCTTAATATATCATAATAATTTACACCTTGTAATCTTATTAACTTTATAGTCTTTTCTACTTTTTTAATCGTTATTTCATCCTCTTCGTTTAGTTCAATGCCCTTTTGTCCGTCTATAGTGAGCATAGGGGTTTCTTTTTCGTTTTCTAATTTATCCTGTATCTTTATGCATATTTCATGTCTATAAGATACAACTATAGGTCTTGCTGCCAGTGAATGTGGGCATATCGGGGTTATCGCTATAATACGTGTATCGGGCATAAGTATAGGTCCTCCTGCTGATAGGTTGTACGCTGTTGAGCCAGTAGGAGTTGATACTACGACTCCATCTGCTGAGTATTTAGCGACACAGCCCTTGTTTATGTAGACTTCTAACCCTATCATTCTAGAAAATGATCCTCTGTTTATCACAATGTCGTTTAAACCAACTAAACTTCTCTGTTCACTTTTAGATTTTATAATCGCCTCTATCATTATTCTTTCTTCTATATCATACTTATCCTCTTCAAGCATCATAACGATATTTTCCATGTCAGTTATTTCGACTTCCGCCAAAAAACCTATTCTGCCTAAGTTTATACCTATTATAGGTATCTCGTAATCATACACTTCACGAACCAAGCCTAGTATAGTACCATCTCCACCTATAACTATAATTATATCTATATTTTTTTCTTGTATTTCATCTAGTTGTACACAAGCCTCTTTTAAATCTATACCACAAACACCTCGATAATTTAACCATATATTTTTATTGTGGCTTCTTAAAATTTTTACTATTTTTTTTGTTACCTCTAACCCTTTATCTTTGTCTACATTTGTATATATTAAAACATTTTGCATGATTTATCGCCTCATTTTATTAAATTTAAAGCACTGAAATATTTCAGTGCTTTATATACTAAATTCATTTTTTAATTTCTACTTTCTTCTCAAACACACCCTCAAACTCTGCTCCTGTAATCTTTTCTTTTTCAAGTAATAACTCCGTAGTTTTGTGTAGTACATCTATATTTTCTTTAAGTATCTTCTCTGCTTCTTTGTAGCAATCAGCTATTATCCCTCTCACTTCTTCATCAATCTCTCTAGCTACCTCTTCGCTATAGTTATTCTTAGTACCCCAGTCTCTGCCTATGAATATTTCATTGCTATCACTACCATATTGTATAGGTCCTAGCTTCTCACTCATTCCGTACTTGGTAACCATACCTCTTGCTATATTTGTGGCTCTTTGGATATCGTTACTTGCACCTGTCGTTATGTCATTAAAAATCATATCTTCAGCTATTCTTCCACCTAGCAGTACCATTATTTCTTGTTTCATAAATGACTTTGATAGAGTCATTCTATCTTCCTGCGGAAGCGGCATTGTATAGCCACCAGCTGGTCCTGTAGGTATTATAGATATGCTATGCACTGGATCCATCTCTGGCAATATGTGATGTAGTATAGCATGCCCCGCTTCATGGTAAGCTGTGTTCTTCTTTTCCTTATCTGTTAATACCCTGCTTTTCTTTTCTGTTCCTATCCCGATTTTTACAAATGCCTTATTTATATGCTCCATCCATATTTCTTTTTTATTATCCTTAGCCGCAATTATAGCTGATTCGTTTAATAGATTTTCAAGATCGGCACCCGTAAAACCTGCTGTTGTTTTAGCTATAACATCTAGCTTAACATCCTCTGATAATGCCTTGCCTTTTGCATGTACCTTTAATATGTCTTCTCTTCCGCGTACATCTGGCTTTCCTACATAAACTCTCCTGTCAAAACGCCCTGGTCTAAGTATCGCTGGGTCTAAAATATCTGCTCTATTCGTAGCTGCAATAACAATAACACCCTGATTAGCCTCAAACCCGTCCATTTCAACTAAAAGCTGATTTAATGTTTGCTCTCTTTCGTCATGTCCTCCGCCGAGTCCTGCTCCTCTTTTACGTCCGACAGCGTCTATCTCATCAATAAATATTATACAAGGTGAGTTTTTCTTTCCTTGTTCAAATAAATCTCTTACACGTGATGCTCCAACTCCAACAAACATCTCAACAAAGTCAGAACCAGATATACTAAAGAAAGGTACTCCTGCTTCACCTGATATAGCTTTGGCAAGTAGTGTTTTACCAGTTCCTGGAGGTCCTACAAGTAAGATTCCTTTAGGTATTCGAGCTCCTATATCTATAAATTTCTTTGGCTCCTTCAAAAACTCAACCACTTCTTTTACTTCTTCTTTTTCTTCGTCAAGACCTGCAACATTTGTAAAGTTTATTTTATTTTTATCCCCTACAACCATCTTTGCACGACTTTTTCCAAATGACATAACACGGTTTCCACCACCACCGCCACCAGCTTGCCCAAAAAACAAAGATATTATTATTATGAAGGCTATTATTATAACTGTATACATCAGAACCTGAAACAAAGCGTCAGAATTCTCTGGTTCCTTAGATTCTATTTTCAAGTTAGGTTGCTTAGGTTGAATAGTTCCTGTCACATACTCCATAAAAGCCTGTGAATTTGGTACAGTTACCTCAAGCTTTAAATCAGCTTCTTTCCCAACCCCACTTGAAGTATATGCCTTTACCCTAGCCATTCCAGCTTTTTCAGATGGTACAATTACTAGCCTCTGTATTTCACCTTTCTCAAGTTTTGCAATAAGTACATCATAACGTGCATCTTCAGTTTTTATATTTGGTCCTAATTGTGACATATACGAGACTAACAAGATTATAATAAATATTATTATGTACAATCCATATCCTCTAAAATGTTTTTTCAAATTTATCCCCCCGATATTAAAATTACAAATTTTAAAGTACAAATTTCAAACTAAGTACTATGTAATTTCGTTTATAATGTGATACTTAAATAATATACCATAACTTAAATTAAAAATCAACTTTTTTTCTTATAATTTATAATTTTTTATCTATTAGATTAATTTTGATCTATCATTTTTTCTATCCTAACCACTTTTCTCGCCTTTTCTGCTGGTGCAAAAAAAGGACTAACCTTATATCCTACAATCCATAACACATTATTATTCTGAACTAAAATAGGTAATTTATTTCTTTCTTCTTTAGATATTTTATTATTTATAAAAAATTTCTTTAACTTTTGCCTCTCTTTATCTGATTTAAGATAAATATAGTCACCTTCCCTTCTATTTCTAATACGCAAGTCATCTATATTTATTTTATCGAAATCAAAATATTTTACATTATCAGTATTAATTATATTCTCTAAATTATCAATAAGTTCTAAAGTAAATTTATTTTCTTCTATATTTATACTACATGGAAATTTATTTATTTTGTACTCATATTCCTCTTCTTTATAAGTATTTTCCAAAGAAATTTTTAGTACATCAAAACTTCTCTCTACTACAATATTATTAGGTAAATTTATTTTTTTACCTGATTGCTTATAAATCAAATTAAATATATCATTTATGTGTTCATAATTTATATCCTTTAACCTATTAGCCGCTATTTCATACAATGCCTTTCGCACAACCCGCTTTGCTATAACTTCATCGCATAATATTAACTTTTTTAAATCTATATCTACATAATATTCTCTGCACTTTTTTATAGCTTCCGCGTATACTCTAAACGCCTCTTTATCTAGATAGGTATCTTCTTTTGAAAGCACAGTAGTCATCCTAAAAATATTATCAATAACTCTTTGACTTAAGTTTTCTTTTATATATGGGATAAGTTCATTTCTTATTTTATTTCTGGTATAAATATTCTCATTATTTGTACTATCAACTATATAATCTATGTTATTTTGAGTGCAATACAACTCAATTTCATGTCTATCACACTCAATCAACGGACGTATTATATCTCCATTAACTACACCTATCCCAAGTAAACCTTTAAGACCTGTACCTCTAATCATATTTATAAATACAGTTTCTACGCTATCATTTTTATTATGAGCTATAGCTATCTTATTCGCATTTTCTTTTTTTAGTATTTCTTTAAATTTTTCATATCGCAGTTCTCTACCTGCTTCTTCAATTGTTATATGTAATTTATTAGCATGTTCTGCCACATTAGTCTTGAAAATGTAAACTAAAATATCATTATCATCACAATATTTTTTAACCAAATGTTCATCCCTATCCGCCTCACTCCCTCGTATCCCATGGTTTATGTGCACAACGATTATTTCAATATTGTACTCATTTTTAAACTTAATCAAAAGATTTAATAAACTCATTGAGTCAGCCCCACCTGATACACCTACAACTATTTTATCACCTTTTTTAATCATGGTATATTTCTGTATTGTCCTTTTAACCTTATCTATCATGTTAAAGCCTCCTCATATTATAAATCTAGCTCCTTATTTTAAATAAAAATCTATTTCTCCTTTCTCCACTAATCATTGCATATAACAACTCTAAAAGAAACATAATGATCATAAGAACCAACATTGCCATATAGGGCAAAAATACCTGCGGCAAAACTAGTAGAAATACTTCCTCCACGGCGAAAAAACGGACGGTTTTTCCAGCTACCATAAGTTCGATCTTCATACCAATCATTTGTAACTGTTCCTTGCCATTCTGCTGCTGTTTCATTATATCCTGATACCCCACTTAATACTTCATATAATGCATCTCCTGTCTTGTTTGCCGATTTCGTTAGATTCAAACTTGCTACTGCTTGTGCATTTTCACTATCTCCCCATGTTCCATTTGGTGCTGCTTCATTATCGTCTATTGCATCTGCTTCATACTCATCTACATATTTTTCATTATCTGTATTTGTTAATATTGCTCCATTTATATTTACATTGCCACTCCCCATGCTACTTACTCCACTCGTTAGCGTGTGGTCTCCGTTATTTAGATATGCAGCTACAACTTCCCAACTTCCTCCACTTATGTCATATATTCCATATATATTTCCCGTTGTGCTTGCTTTAGCTCC
>Ga0154526_1023_pt2 | contig 12619 bp, 11 predicted proteins | sample RifGroE2_FD_105669 | JGI IMG/M metagenome (GOLD analysis project Ga0154526, IMG submission 105669) | Clostridiales bacterium GWE2_32_10
TAAATGAAATAAGAGAGAGATTTAATTCATTTATAAATTGTTATGATGATTGGAATTTTGAATTCAAAACTTGCTATAGCCTACTAATAAGCCATTTTAAAGTTGCTTCTTTAGATGGTTTTGGAGTAAAAGGCTATGGTGTGGGAATTAACTCAGCTGGAGCACTAATTCAATACTTAAGGGAGAACCAACGAGTTGAGCTTGGACATATATCTAAGATGGTACCGTATCAAAGTAATAACTACATGATGATAGATATTGCAACCAGACGAAATCTAGAATTAGTAGAAACTATGAGGGAAAAGACAAAAAAAGGGTCGCTACTATGGGTACTAGATAAAACAAAAACTGCCATGGGTGCAAGATTACTTAGAAAATGGGTAGAGCAGCCATTGTTAAACGAGGAAGAAATAAATAAAAGGCTAGATGCAGTGGGTGAATTAAAGGACAAGCCTATGGATAGAGATGAGATAAAAGAAACACTGAAAGATGTATATGACTTAGAGAGATTACTAAGTAAGGTGGTTTATAATACTGTAAATGCTAGGGATTTAAATGCTATGAAATCATCAATATCTAATCTGCCAAATTTAAAAGAATATCTAAAAGTTTTTAAGTGTGATTATATAAAAAATATATATGAAAAGTTTGATACATTAGATGATATACATAAGCTTATAGATACTGCTATAGTGGAGGAGCCACCTTTTTCAGTAAAAGAGGGTGATATGATAAGGGAAGGTTATAGTGAGGAGATAGACAAGCTAAGGAATGCAAAAAAGAATGGAAAGGATTGGATTGCGAATTTAGAAACAGAGGAAAAAGAAAAAACAGGCATAAAAAATTTGAAAATACGATATAATAATATTTTTGGATATTATATAGAAATAACCAACTCAAATCTAAATAATGTACCGGATAGATACACAAGAAAGCAAACCCTAGCTAATGCCGAAAGATATATAGTGCCAGAGCTAAAGGAAATAGAAAATACTATACTAAGTGCAGAGGAACGAGTTATAAAGCTAGAGTATGATGTATTTTTGAGTGTGCGTGAGGATATACTTAAGCAGCTGCTCAGGATACAATGCACGGCAGAACTTTTGTCGATATTAGATGTACTTCAGTCACTTGCAGAAGTAGCAGAAGTACATAGCTACTCTAGGCCTGTGGTTAAGGTGGGTGATGTCATAGACATAGAAAGAGGCAGGCACCCAGTTATTGAAAAGATATTGCATTTTGGGGAGTTCATTGATAATGATACTATTTTCACCAAAGATGAAAATATGCTAATAATTACCGGACCAAACATGGCAGGTAAGTCTACATATATGCGACAGGTTGCATTAATAACACTAATGGCACAGATAGGCAGTTTTGTGCCAGCTGATGTAGCGGAAATAGGCATAGTTGATAGAATATTTACTAGAGTTGGAGCTTCTGATGACCTTGCTTCAGGGCAAAGTACCTTTATGGTGGAAATGTCAGAAGTAGCAAATATATTAAATAATGCAACAAAAGATAGCCTTCTTATACTAGATGAGATTGGTCGGGGTACTAGTACATTCGATGGGCTTAGTATAGCATGGTCTGTGGTTGAGTACATACAAGAAAACATAGGTTCTAAAACACTTTTTGCGACACACTACCACGAACTGACTGAATTAGAAGGAAAACTTCAAGGTGTACATAATTATCGAATAGCTGTTAAAGAAGATGGGGATAATATAATTTTCCTTAGGAAAATAGTGAGGGGTGGAACGGATAATAGCTATGGTATACAGGTTGCAAAGCTGGCTGGATTGCCGGTGGATGTAATAGAACGGGCGAAGGTTATATTGGGTGAGCTTAGTAAGTTTGAGGAAAGGGAGATATTTGAAATAGAGAGACCCTCACCCCTGACGCCTCTCCCGCATAGGGAGAGGGGAACTGTAGTTGGACAAATGAGTTTGTTTGGTGGGGAGTATGATGGGCTGATTGATGAGATACGTGGGATGGATGTGAATAATATGACTCCGATGGAGGCATTGCGGAGGTTGGATGAGATAAAGGAGAAGGTTAGGTTGGAATAAATTAAGCAAAATTACTTGACTTGTTTATACAGATGATGTAAAATTATAGAAAGTTATTATAAAAAGATGGTGTGATAATTTTGACGTAAGCTACATAGTAATCTTATATTAGTAAATAGTTAACTAAAGCAGATAAGTAATATTGGTAATAATATGAGGAGAGTGGTAAAAGGTGAAAAAGATACCATATGGAATAAGCAATTATAAAGAATTAACAGAACTTAACATGTATTACGTAGACAAAACAAAATATATAGAAGTATTTGAAGAAAAGGATAGATATCAGTTTTTTATAAGACCAAGGCGATTTGGGAAAAGTCTATTCTTGACAATGATGGAGTGTTACTATGATATAAACGAAAAAGAAAACTTCGAAAAATACTTTGGAGAGCTATACATAGGAAAAAATAAAACAGCGGAGTAATGTTAAAAGTGCCGAACTACTCAATATCAGCATTATACTGGGAATATATGAGTAAAATTTATGAAATAGAAAACTCAGCACAATATGATGAACTAGCAGAAGCGATGAGAAAAATGAGGCTATATGCAGATTTAGAACACATAATGGAAATATACAGCAGGGTAATAAACAGGATGTCAAATAGAGATTTATTATATTATAATGAAGCAACAAGCAAAGGAATATTCATAACTTTAGTACACACAGACGGACTATATCTAATAGAAAGTGAAAAAAGTGCAGATGGAGGTTACACAGACCTATACATAAAAGAAAATGTACTATACAAAGAGCATATAAAATATAGATACATGATAGAATTTAAGCATATAAAAGAAAAAGACTTAAAAGGTGATACAAAAAATGAAAGTAGAGAAATGATAATAGAGAAAAATCAAGGAATAATAGAAGAAAATAAAACAAAAGCGAAAATGCAGCTTGAAAGATACATGAAGGAATATAATATAATAAATGATAGCGAGAAAGAATTAAAGAAACTGATAATAATAACTGTAGGAAGGAAATACGCTGTGTGGGAAGTGGTGGAGTGATGAAAAAAATCTATACTTGACAAAATAAGGTAAGATATATTATAATTTATTTAGAAGAAAAAACATTTCGAGAGGAGAATCCACATGAGTGAAAATATGAAGGGAATTCATCGTACACACAGATGTACAGATGTAACAGAAAGTTTAATAGAGGAAAAGGTTGTTGTAGCTGGATGGGTACAAACTAGAAGGGATTTAGGTGGACTTATTTTTATAGATCTTAGAGATATAAGTGGAGTGCTTCAAGTAGTATTTGATGCTGGATATATACATAAAGAAGGCTTTGTTAAAGCTGAAAAACTAAGAGGGGAATATGTTATTATAGTTGAAGGGGTAGTTGCTAAAAGAAGGGAAGAAACTATAAATTCTAAAGTGCCAACAGGTACAATAGAACTATTTGCTACTGATTTTAGGATACTATCAGAATCGCAAACACCGCCATTTCATATAGATGAAAATGTAAGTGTAAATGAAGAGCTAAGACTAAAATATAGATATTTAGATTTGCGTCGTCCTGATATTCAGAAGAATTTTATCCTAAGACATAAAGCATATCAGTCAATAAGGGAATATTATTCAAAAGAAAGATTTTTAGAAATAGAGACACCAGTACTCACAAAGAGTACACCAGAAGGTGCTAGAGATTACCTAGTTCCTAGTAGAGTGCACCCGGGGATGTTTTATGCATTACCACAATCCCCACAGTTATTTAAACAACTGCTTATGGTATCGGGGTTTGATAGATATATGCAAATAACAAAATGCTATAGAGATGAAGATTTAAGATCAGACAGACAACCAGAATTTACTCAAATAGATACAGAAATGTCATTTGTTGATGTAGATGATGTCATACAAATAAACGAAAAAATGCTACAGAAGGTATTTAAAGAGTGTGTAGGTGTAGATATAGAGCTACCTATAAAAAGGATGACATATGAGCATGCAATGAATAAATACGGTAGTGATAAACCAGATTTAAGATATGGTTTAGAGTTGGTTGATTTATCAAATATAGTGAGGGACTGCGGATTTAAAGTGTTTGCAGATGCTGTAGCAAATGGTGGAAGTGTAAGGGCTATAAATGTGCAGGGACAAGCAGATATGCCACGTAGACAGATTGATAGTCTGACAGAATTTGTGAAGATATTTAAAGCTAAAGGTATGGCATGGATAGCGATAGAGGCGGATGGTTCTCATAAGTCAGCTATAACAAAATTTCTAACAGACGAAGAAACTGGAAATATATTAAAAGCAATGGACGCTGAGCATGGAGATTTGATACTTTTCTGTGCAGATAAAGATAAGGTAGTATTTGACGCACTAGGAGGATTAAGACAAGAACTAGCTAAGAAACTTGGTCTTATAAATAAGGATGAGTATAATTTTATATGGATAACAGAATTTCCACTTCTTGAATATTCAGAAGAAGACAAACGATATGTTGCGATACACCACCCATTCACCGCTCCTATGGACGAGGATATAAAGCTATTAGATAAAGACCCAGAAAAAGTACGTGCTAAGGCTTATGACATAGTATTAAACGGATATGAAATAGGTGGAGGAAGTGTACGAATACACCAAAGGGAAATACAAGAAAAAATGTTCGCTCTACTTGGATTCACACAACAAGAAGCCTACGACAGATTTGGTTTCTTGCTAAATGCATTCAAATATGGAGTGCCACCACATGCAGGTATTGCATATGGACTTGACCGCATAATCATGATTATGGCAGGGTGCGATAATATAAGAGATGTAATAGCATTTCCTAAAACAAAGGATGCCAGCTGTCTGATGACAGAAGCACCTAACGTGGTAGAAGAGAAGCAGCTTAAGGAACTTGGGATAAGAGTAGAGAAGTAGGAGGGAATATGAAAGAAATAAAAATAAACACAAGAGATAAAGAACAACGTATAGATAAGTACCTATCAAAGTACTTCAATGACCTTCCAAAAAGCTTTCTATACAAAATGTTTAGGAAGAAAAATATAAAGCTAAATGGCAAGAAGATTGAAGGTAATGAAATTTTGCAAGAGGATGATGTTATTGAAGTGTTTTTTAAGGACGAGACTTTCGAGAAATTTAAGAGTGGAGAGGGAACGCAAAATAACAATACAAATTGTGATATAAAGTTAAATGTAGTCTATGAAGATAAAAATATGATGGTTGTAAATAAAGAAGATAATTTATCTGTTCACTCGAATGAGGATGAAGAGGAAAATACTTTGATAGATATAGCTATAAAATATCTATCAGATAAAAAGGATGAAGAGTACCTAAAATCAATCCAAACAGGATTTAAACCAGCTTTATGCAATAGGCTTGATAGAAATACGAAGGGACTTGTTTTAATAGGAAAAAATTATATAACTACTAAAACAATAAATGAAATGATAAAAAACAAAGAAATAAAGAAATACTATATAGCCATTGTAAGTGGGAAAATGAAAGAGCATGAGGAGAAAACTCTTAGAGGTTATATAGTAAAAAACATAAAAAATAATACTTCGATTGTACTTGACAAAGAAGTACAAGGCAGTAAATATGTAGAAACTAGATATAAAGTAATAAAATCTTATGAAGATTATTCAGTACTAGAAGTAAATCTTATAACAGGTCGGGGGCATCAAATACGGGCACATATGAAAAGTATAGGACATCCGATAATAGGGGATTCAAAATACGGCGAAAATACGGTAAATAGATTTTTTAAAAAAAACTATGGGGTAAATACTCAGGCCTTGTTTGCATACAAAATAGTTCTACCAAAAGGATTGTGTGCAAAGCAGGAGATAAAGCTTAGCTTTGACGATATTTCTCTATACTTAACAAAAGAAGGAAAAGATACTATAATTTTATAAAAATTCAGTAAGGTTGTGATAAAATGCGTCTATCAAAGAGGCTTCTAACTATAGCAGGTAAAGTATTACAAGGCTCAAATATAATAGATGTAGGTACAGATCATGGTTATGTGCCTATCTATTTATATGAAACGAAAGTAATAAATAAAGCTATAGCAGCTGATGTAAGTTATGGTTCATGCGAAAAAGCAAGACAGAATATAATTGAGCATTCACTTGAAAATTATATATTAGTTGTGGAGTCGGATGGATTAAAAGGTATAGATACGAAGGGATTTGATACTATAGTTATATCTGGAATGGGCGGACGACTTATATGCGGTATACTTGACGATGGGATAGAGAAACTAAAGAATATTGAATATTTGGTATTACAACCACAAACAGAGATAGCTAGTGTTAGAAAGAAGCTACATAGTATAGGTTATAAAATTATTGATGAAGATATTTTATTAGATGATGGAAAGTATTATAATATAATTGTTGGGAAAAAGGGTAAGGAAGTATATGATAAGGATATTGATTATTTATTTGGAAAGAGATTGCTAGATAGGAAAGATGCTGTGTTAAAGGAGTTTTTAGAATTTGAGGTTCTTAAGTTGAGAGGGATAATTGGGCGAATAAAAGAGAGGGGTTAGAGGTGAGTTTGAAGGAGGAGTTTATATGAGTGTAATGTGTAATGATATAATTAACAAACTAGAAAAGATTGCAGAGGAAAGTCTTGCGGAAAGTTGGGACAATGTGGGGTTGCAAATAGGCAGGAATGAGAAGCATGTTGATAAAATTTTGGTTACACTTGACGTGACTAGTAAAATAATAGAAATGGCAATTCATGAGAAGGTTGACCTTATAATTTCGCATCATCCGCTAATTTTTAAAGGGATACATAATGTAAAGACAGATAACTATTTAGGTGATAACATATATAAACTTATAAAAAATGATATATCTGTTTACTCTATGCATACGAATATGGATATTTCTAAACATGGACTGGCGAGTAAGCTTGCTGAGAAACTTGATTTAAGACATATAATGATTTTGGATGAAAAGCGGAATGAAAAAGGTGAAGTCCATGGGTTAGGAAGGATAGGTGAATTACCAAAACCAGTGTCATTTGAGACTTTCATTAAAAATCTAAAAAAGATTTTAAAGTGTGATGTAATGCGATATGCAGGGAATAGAGATACAACAATAAGAAAAGTAGCGCTATGCCCTGGAAGTGGCATGGAATTTATGCATCTAGCTAGAAGTAAAAATGCAGATGTATATGTAACTGGGGATTTGAAATATCATCAGGCAGTGGAAGCAGATGAGATGGATTTTTTAGTGATTGACGCAGAACATTATTATACCGAGAAAATATTTGAAGAAATAATTTGTGAACACTTACACGGATATGCCCATGAGCATAAATTACAAATCATTACACCATCTTCTGAACAAAGTCCAATAAAGTATATATAAAAATGAAATATACTTGTAAACACTGAGTTTCGGCATAAAAATTAATATCTGTCGTTGCGAGGCACGAAGCAATCTCTCTTTTGGCTTAAAAACGGGATTGCTTCGTACCTCGCAATGACAATACTTGGGTATTGTAGTAAGGCATAGATTGTACGTGTAAGGGGTGAGTACGAGGAATGATAAAATTTATACATTGTAGCGATATACATCTTGGAGCTAATCCGTATGGGATAGAGGAACGGTTTGAGGATATGGGTAAAGCATTTCTTCAGGTTGTTCGTCATGCAATAGATGAAAAGGTTGATTTTGTAGTTATTGCAGGTGACTTCTTTCATAAAAAAAACCTCAATGCAAAAACCTTAGAACAGGCAGTTGACTTGCTGGAACCATTAAAAAACGCGGGAATTCCTGTGTATGTAACTGAGGGAAATCATGATATGGCGACATATACTAACGTGTATAGTTGGCTTGATTTTTTATCTCAAAAGGGGTATGTTTATTTACTGAAACCAGATGTATTAGATGATGGAAGTATCGGTCTAACAACTTGGCATGATGATATTAAAAAAGGAAGTATAATTGAAAAAGAAGACTTTTTTATCGTTGGATTAGGCTACCCAGGTGCAACTGCAAGTACAATGGTTGAAAGGCTGTCAAAGCAGATCCCGGAGAATACTAAAAAGCCTATTATTACTCTACTACATTCAGGAATTGATAAATTTGTTACAGAAGGAATGGGAGGACTTAGGGAAGAAGAGCTAGAACCAGTGATAGGGAAAAGTGACTATATTGCACTAGGTCATATACATAATAGATACGAGAATAAGGAAAAGAAGTATTTTAACCCAGGTTCAATAGAAAATGTAAAGGTAGAATCTCTAAGTAGGCGAAAAGAAAATAATGATAAAGGGTTTTACATTGTTAATATAGATAAATTAAAAGAAATAAAAATTGAGTTTAAGATTATTAGTATAAGAAATACATTTAGTATAGAAATTGATTTGATGGGATATAAAAACAATATAGAGGATATAAAAAATAAAATTTTGAGTGAAATTCAAGAAAAAAATATATGTAGCGATGAGGCTATTATTTTAAATATTAAATTAATAGGTACATTGGAAGATAAAAGTACTATGCTTGATATAAATGATATAAAAAACGATATAAAAAGTAATCTAAATGTGATATATCTAGAGATACTAAACATGCTCACTTCAAATCAAGAAAATGTTTTTAATGTAAATGAGGCTCAAAATAGGGATGAGGTTGACAAAGAAGTAATTTCAAAACTTATTTTAGATGAAGGTTTTGGAGAAAATGATGTTTTAAAGTTATTACCTATTATACTAAAAACTAAGGAATTAGCAAGTGAAGGACAATTAACAATAGATAAGCAAGAGGGAATTGATATAACTAGTTTGATTGAAAAGTATATTATAAATGAAGCTTGAAAATACGGGGGTGATGACTTGATATACGAGACATATAGTTCAAACGAAACAAAAAAAATAGGATATTATATAGGGAGAAATGCAAAACCAAATGATATAGTATGTCTTGTTGGTGATTTAGGTGTAGGAAAAACCGTACTAACGAAGGGTATAGCAGAAGCATTAGGGATAAAAGAAAACATAACAAGTCCTACATTTACTATAGTAAATGAATATAATGGAAATCTAGATTTGTTTCATTTTGATACGTATAGAATAGTAGATGAAGGTGAGATGTGGGAGATTGGTTTTGAGGAATATTTGTATAAAGAAGGAGTTTGTGTTATAGAGTGGGCGGATACAATAAGAAATCTGATACCCAAGAAAGCAGTTTGGATAAAGGTAGATAAGGATTTGAGCAAAGGTGAAAATTATAGAAGGATAGAAGTAGGACGTTGAAGTTAGATAAGCTTTTTAAGGGGGTAAAATTCAAGTATAAAAATAATGCTTGAATTTTTTATTGTAATAATGTATACTAATAATATAAAGAAAAGAGAAAGGGGATGAAGTTTATATGAAGAAATTTAATATAACGACAACATGCATGAAAAGGATTGATAAAGTATGATATACAATAAATATTCGGATTATCTAAAAAATACATATGGTGAAAAAGTTTATAAGATACCCATTAATATTCCTGTAACATGCCCTAATAGGGATGGATGTATAAGTACTGGTGGGTGTATTTTTTGTGGTGAAGAGGGAACTGGTTTTGAAAATCTTTCGAATGATATATCGGTTAAAGAACAACTTAAAAGGAATATAGCACATATAGGAGAAAAATATGCTTCAAATAAATATATAGCTTATTTTCAGAATTTTACCAATACGTATTTACCATTGGAAAAATTTAAAACATATATATTAGAATCAATAGTAGAAAATGTAGTAGAAATTGCAATCTCAACAAGGCCGGATTGTATAAGTGATGATTATCTAATATTTATTAAAGAAATAGGTGATAAATATGGTGTGAAAATAACTATTGAATTAGGACTACAAACGGTAAATTATAATACTCTTAAAAAAATAAATAGAGGACATACGTTAGCAGAGTATCTAGATGCGGTGCTTAGAATAAAAAAATATGGTTTTAAAATATGTACACATATGATACTAAACCTGCCCTGGGATGATGAAGCAGATGTATGTGAGGCAGCAAAAATAATATCTTCGCTTGGCATAGACTTTGTAAAGCTACATTCATTATACATAGTGAAAAACACTGCTATGGAAGAAATGTATAAAAATAAAGAATTTGAAATGATTAGTGTAGATGAATATAAAAGACGAGTAATAATGTTTTTAGAGTATCTGTCTTCTGAAGTTGTCATTCAAAGGTTAATAAGCAGAGCTCCAAAACAAAATACTATGTTTGTAAACTGGTATATGAGCTGGTGGAAAATAAGAGATGAAATTGAGTTGGAAATGAAAGTAGGCGGAAATTATCAAGGGAGATTATGTGACTATTTAGGTGGGAAAGCATTGAAAGGGATGAACTTATTATGAAAATTTATGCTATATCTGATTTGCATTTTGGGGAAGCAATAGGCAAAGATATGGATATGTTTGGTGAAAAGTGGATTGGACATAAAGAAAAGATAATAACTAATTGGAAAAACACAGTAAATGATGACGATATTGTACTTATTGCTGGGGATACTTCGTGGGCAACAAGTCTAGAAGATGCTAAGCATGATCTTGATATAGTAGCTAGTTTACCGGGCAAGAAAATAATATCTAGGGGAAACCACGATTATTGGTGGAAGTCTTTGTACAAATTAAATAATTTATATAACAATATATCATTTATTCAAAATGACAGTATATTTATGATGGATGATATAGCTATATGTGCAACAAAGGGGTATTTATGCCCTAACGATGATAAATTTAGCAGAGCTGATGAGAAAATATATAAGAGAGAATTAGAACGTTTGAAGATAGCACTAAAAGCAACGAGTAAAAAAAATGTAAAATTTACTGTTCTACTATTGCATTATCCACCTACAAATGATAAACTAGAGGTATCAGAGTTTATAAAAATAATAGAAATGTATAATGTGAATAAGGTAGTGTACGGTCACTTACACGGTAGGAGTTATTATAAAGATGGATTACAAGGGGTACATAATGGTGTAGAATATATGCTTACATCTGCAGACTATCTGAATTTTAAACCGAAGCTAGTGATTAGTAAATAGCGGGGTGATTTTATGAGTATTCTTAATTCGATAAAAAATAAATTTGCTTCTAATGGTCAATATGATAATGTTAAGGACATTGAAGAAAGTAATGTATTTGATGAACTTTCTTATGTAGAAAAGTTATGCCAAAAATCGATACAGCTTTCAAATATGAGAGCTAAGAAGGCCCACACTTTAGAACACTATATAGAAACTTTAAAAAGTATTGATGCATATGAAAAAATAGATGAAGATACTATGAAAAAAATAGATAAGCATATGGAAGAATATAATAAGTTAAAACAAAATAAAGATGTTCTTAAAAATCATTTATTAGAAAACGGGAAAAAATATGAACATTTGTCGCATTTTTCATATAAAGATATAGAAAATGAAATAAGTGATATAAAAGTACTTGAAAAAGAACAAGGGATAGTTAAAAAAGATTTAGATTATCTAAGAGGAGAAAGAGAAGATATTTTGCAGAGCAACGAGCAAGCCGAAAACATTCTTAAAATTGTTAAGGCGTTAATTCATTTTACTATTTTTGCAGTGTCAATTGTGACCGTAACATTTGTTGCGTTATTTTCTGTGATGCAAGAAAGTATACTTATTCCTGCATCTATAGTAACCGTGATAGTTATTTTCTGGAGCACGTGGTTATATATGTTTAGCAATAGGCTTTATGCGGATATTGTTAAATATAGAAAGCTGCAATCTAGAGAAATACAGTTGTCTAATAAAGTAAAATTAAAGTATATAGAGGTTGCAAGTGCTCTAGATCTTAAATATAAAAAATATAATATACGTTCAGCCGAAATGCTCAAGTATGACTGGGAAAAGTATCAGGAAACTTTAGATAAAAGATACGAGTACAACAAAGTATTTCATGAGTTTTTTGATATAGAGGAAAGCTTACAAGAAATACTAAACAAAAAAGGAATAAAATTTGATGAAGATATTAATATGATAGAACTGATATCTAATATAAAAGAAAAACTGAGATTTAAGTACGAATTACAACATAAAATAAAATCTATAAAAAATGAAATAGAAACTATGGATAACGAACAAGCAAAAATAAAATGGTCGCTTAAAGATATGGAAAATAAGGATAAAACAGAACAGAAGGTTATCAAAAATATTATAGAATCATATTTTAAAGATGTTGATGGGATTGGTAAAAATTTGCAAACTTAAAAATAGGGGGGATTATATGTATAAACATTTTATATGGGATTTTGATGGTACTTTGTTTGATACGTATCCTATGATACTTGCCATTCATGAGCAAGCACTTCTAGAATATGGAATAAATGAAGATATGGATTTGATTTTTGAAATACTGAAAGAACAGTCGACAAAAGAATTAATTGAGTATTTTAGTAAAAAGTATAATATATCAAAAGAAAAGTATATAGAAAGCTATAAAAAGAAATCACATATGGATGAATATATAAATTTAGCAAATCAATTTGAAAATGTATCTGATGTTTGTAAATATATAGTAGACAAAG
>Ga0154526_1030_pt1 | contig 11709 bp, 12 predicted proteins | sample RifGroE2_FD_105669 | JGI IMG/M metagenome (GOLD analysis project Ga0154526, IMG submission 105669) | Clostridiales bacterium GWE2_32_10
CAATATATGTAACAAAAAAATAAAAATTTTTTGGCATATAATTGCTTTTTTTCTTCCCATATGATATCATTATACAAAAAACACAAACAAGAGGTGAAAAAAATATGCTTACATACATCAATATAAAGAACATAGCCTTAATAGAAGAACTAGAACTCGAGTTAGGAGAAGGGCTTAATATATTGACTGGGGAGACTGGGGTTGGGAAGTCTATAATAATCAACTCTATTAACTTTGCACTTGGGACACGTGTGAATAAGGAATTGGTACGTCAAGGTTGTGAATATGGGTATGTCGAGTTGGTTTTTCAGGTGAAAGGGGATATATCTAAGGATATAGAGCAGTTGTTTGATATTGAGATTGGTGATAATGAAGTTATTATTTCTAGAAAAATATCAGAGAGTGGTAAAAATATATGTAAGATAAACGGGGAAACTGTTACAGTCAGTATGCTGAAAGATTTGACGGATTATTTGATAGATGTCCATGGACAGCACGAACATCAATCACTTATGAATGCAAAGAAACATATAGATATACTTGACCAATTTTGTGAAAAGGAAGCTGCTAGCTATAAAGAAAGATTAAAAGAGGAATGTGATAGATATAGTGAAATAAAAAAGAAGCTAAATTTGCTTGTGGGAAATGATTTAGAAAGGGAAAGAAAACTAGATTTGTTAAAGTTTCAGATAGATGAGATAAATGGGGCAAGATTGCTTGAAAATGAAGAAGAGGAGCTAAACGAAAAGAGGAAAATACTCTCAAGCTCTGAAAAGTTGATGAGCGGTATAGGGAAGGTGTACAAAATATTGTATGACGAGCCGTCAGTTATTGACCAAGCTGGCAAGTGTCTTTCGGAGTTAGAATATCTTGCAGGTATTGATGAGAAAATAAGTGGGTTTCATGCTATTTTAAAAGATGCCTATATACAGTTAGAAGAAGTGGCGAGTAGTGTGAGAGAATATGCCGAAAACATAGATCATAGCCCAGAAGCACTTGATAAAGTAGAAAAAAGGCTTGATGAGATATATAATTTAAAAAGAAAGTATGGAAAGAGTATAGAGGAAATACTTTCATATAATGAAAGATTGCAAGAGGAACTTGATTTTATAGAGGGTAGCGAGGAGCAAATCACGAAGCTAAAGCAAGAAGAAGTGCAGATAGAAACAGAAATTATGGAATTTTGTGAACAAATATCATATATACGTAGGGAAAGTGCTATTAAAGTAAAAGAAAAAATAGAGGATATATTAAATGACTTAGAAATGAAAAATGCAAGGTTTGAAGTTGATTTTAAGAGAAAGCAAAGCTTTGATAAAAATGGATATGACGAAGTGGAGTTTTTATTTTCTGCAAATATAGGTGAAAGTCTGAAGCCACTAGATAAAATAGCATCAGGTGGAGAAATGTCAAGAGTTATGCTTGCTATAAAGACGGTGCTTGCAGATACAGATAATATAGAAACATTAATATTTGATGAAATAGATACAGGGATAAGCGGACTAACTGCACAAAAAGTAGCCGAGAAAATGGCAATACTCTCAAAAACACACCAGCTTATATGCATAACTCATCTACCACAAATAGCAGCAATGGCAGATAACCACTACAGTATACAGAAAAGTATTGTGGCAGATAAAACGATAACTAGCGTAAAAATGTTAAATAAAGCAGATACTATCATCGAAATTGCAAGGCTTATAACAGGAGCGGAGGCAACAGAGCTAACTTTAAAGCACGCTGAAGAAATGAAAGAAATGGCAAATAAGGTTAAAAAAACCTAAGTTTAAATCAAATGTACGATTTGATGAATTATATGTAAATTAGTTAAAATTTTATGCTATTTGTGCATGAAAAAATACAGTTAATTACGTAAATATTGAAAAACTTCCAAAATATGATATAATATTATAATAGGTTAGTAACGGAATTAAAATACCTATTAGTAAATCTAAAGTACTAATGACAATTCATGGGGGTGTTTCATATGAGCGAAAAACTAAAGGCTGATTTATCTGTTGAAAGTAGCAAGTATCCTAAAGAACTTGATGAGGTAGTAAAGAATGCAGCAAAATTAATTGAGTCTATACAAAAATTAAGGTGCAGATATATTAAGGCAGACATGCTACCACTGTTACCATTTAGGTCAGATTGTGAAAATATGATGGTGATTGCAAAAGCTATAGGACAAGAGGCGATGAAGTTTGGCTTACCAGGAATAACGGAATTTTGCATATTTGATGAAGAAGAATTGAAAAAAATAAGTAAGGATGATAATGAGATGAAGAAAAATGGACTTGATGAATGGGTTGAAGAAGGACTGTTTGATAGGGATTTTTATGTAAGTAAACCAGAGGCGGAAGAGGAAAATTTATATAAAAAATTTATGCAAATGCAAAAAATAAAATAAAAAAATGCAACATATGTTGCTTTTTTTATTTTATTTGGTATAATGATTGTAAACGATATCATTAATTAGATATCAAAAATTCATTCAGGAGGTAAAATTATGAGTAAAAACGAGAAAATTTTAGGTCAAGTTCAAATAGCAAATGAGGTTATTGAGTCTATTGCAAGTATAGCAGCTATGGAGGTAAACGGTGTTTATGGTATGGCAGGCAATGTAACTGGAGATTTAATGAAGCTTATAGGTGTGAAAAATCTAGCTAAGGGTGTTAAAGTTGATTTAGAAGAAGGTAAAGTAAAGCTGGATGTTTTTATAATTATAAAGTATGGTTATGAAATACCAAAAGTTGCAAATGAACTTCAAAATAAAATAAAGACAGAAGTTGAGACAATGTCAGGCTTAGAAGTTACTACTGTAAATATAAATATTGCAGGTGTATTTGCCACTGGAGTAAAATGAGAGGAAGGATTGTTCTATGAAAAGAAGAGAAGCAAGAGAATATATTTTGCAAATATTATTTCAAATAGACTTTCATCCTAGGGAAGAGTTTGAAGAAAAAATTAATTTATATTTGCAATGCAATGATAATTTAGATGAAGAAATGAAAGAGTTTATTATAAGTTATGCAGAAGGTGTGGCAAGTCATGTAGATGAGATAGATGATATACTAAATAAAAAGGCAAAAGGTTGGAAAACTACAAGGATGTCAAACGCAGACCTTACCATTCTTAGGATTGCCGTTTACGAAATATCATTCATGAAGGATGTGCCAGTAAGTATTTCGATTAATGAGGCGGTAGAACTTGCTAAAAAGTATTCTGACGATAGCTCACCAAGCTTTATAAACGCATTATTGGGTGATATTGTGAATACAGATAATTAGGAGGCGTTTATGTTTAAAGAAGATTTACAAAAGAGGATAGAACATGTAGAAGAGCTTCTAAGAAAATATTCTGTTACGAAAGACAATGAAGCTAAAATATTATTTGAAGCTATGAATTATAGCCTATTTGCAGGTGGGAAAAGACTTAGACCTATAATGGTTTTAGAAGCATTTAATTTGTTAAATGGTGATGAAAGTTTTATAGCAGAAGCATTTGCGGCATCTACTGAAATGATACATACATTTTCACTTATACATGATGACCTGCCGGCTATGGATAATGATGACTATAGACGAGGGAAGCCTACGAATCATAAGGTATATGGGGATGGTATAGCAGTTTTAGCTGGAGATTCGTTATTGAACTATGCATATGAGAATATAATTGCTAATATAAAGAAGTCTAACTATAAAGATAGGTGCCTCGAAGCTATGGCGGTTCTGACAAATGCGATAGGACCCTTTGGCATTATGGGTGGACAGACAGCAGATTTGATAAATGAAAATAAAAAGGATGTAGAGATAAGCACGCTAAAGTTTATTCACGAATATAAAACAACTATATTTATACGTGCGTGTTTAAAAGTAGGGGCGATACTTGCTGGTGCAAATAATCAACAAGTAGAGGCCCTTGATAAATATGGACATAACATAGGTTTTGCATTTCAAATTCAAGATGATATATTAGATGTAGTGGGTAATTCAGAAGAACTGGGCAAGCCAGTAGGTAGTGATCAAAAAAATGATAAAACTACATATGTTAAGCTTCTGGGATTAGATGAGTCTAAAGAGGAAGTAAAGACATTAACAAATGAAGCAATCAAGATAATTTTAGATGAATTTGGTAGAGATAAAGCAAAATTTTTGATAGACTTGGCAGAATATCTAAAGAATAGAACAAAATAGAAAAGAGGCGATAACTTTTTGAATAAATTTAATGTAATTTTAGGTAATGAAATACTTACTGTGTCTGTGCTTGCTTGGTTTTTGGCTCAGACTTTAAAAGTGATAGGTGTACTAATTAAATATAGAAAATTAGATTTTAGAAGATTTGTAGGTTCAGGAGGGATGCCAAGCTCTCACTCAGCTTTTGTTTGTGCAATGAGCTTTGGTGTGGGTGAGAATATGGGGTATGAATCACCTTTATTTGGCGTTTGTGTAGTAATGAGTTTGATTGTAATGTACGATGCAGCAGGAGTTAGGCGAGCAGCAGGAAAACAAGCGGTGGTACTCAATAAGCTTGTAAATGAAATTGATACTAATTTAGTAGAAGAAAGATTAAAAGAATTATTAGGACATACCCCAGTGGAAGTTCTAGTTGGGGGTATATTAGGAATAATTCTTGCAATATTTTATATTTGATATGTACATTTTGAGTTTAGTGTGATATAATATATATTGCTGAAGACGCAGTATTCTAGTAAATATATTTATTTCTGAAGACGGGGCTAAAAATCCGTTTAAGGGCACATCGATGAAGCTTCTGGTTTTGGCTTGTGACGCCCAGTCATGGGCTGTTGCTGGAGGATATGGGAAAAGGGCGATCCACAATGGCATGTGGGCGTTGACCCTTTTCCCTTGAGGCTTACTTTATTGTAAGATTAAACCTGCTATGTGGTCATAGGAGGCTACGAGCAGTGTAGCCTTCCTTGAGTAGAAAAGGGAGGAGTGCACAAGTTGCATGAAACCTTTTTTGCAAAAGAGGATAGGGAATAAATATATTAAGGGGAAAGCCCCTAGGCTGTTTTAGATAGGTATGTTAGGGATTACAGTATGACTTTAAGGTGATCTAGCTCCATCTATGGTGACATAATGGGGATTTGATTAAAGGGGAACCTCTAGCTTGGTGACAAGCTAGTACGAATCTGGGAAAACCTGCTGGACCATATGCCATAAAATTTACTTAACATGCTGTCTTCAGCATTTTTTTAATAGGAGTGATTAGATTTGGGAAAATATCATGTGAAGTTTAAAAAAAGAAATACGAATATAAGTAAAAAATGGATAATAACTATAACAATTTGGTCGTTTTTAATTTCGGGATTATTGACTTTTATATCTAGTATATTACTTGAAAAGCTTGGTATTCTAGAGTCTTTTATAATTTTAGCAGTAATAATTTTATTAGGTATTGTATGTGATGCAATAGGTGTAGCTGTTACGGCAGCAGTAGAAACACAAATGCACTCCATGGCAGCAAGTAAAGTAAGAGGTTCTAACGAAGCAATTTTTTTAATTAGAAATGCAAGTGCTGTATCAAATTTTTTTAATGATGTTATAGGGGATATATGTAGTATAATATCAGGTGCGGCATCAGCTATCATAGTTATAAAAATTATTGAAAATTTTACAACTTTTGACAAATCATGGTTTGACATTTTTATAGGTGCTATAGTTGCAGCTATAATGGTGAGTGGGAAAGCAATAGGAAAAGACTTTGCAATAAAAAATGCCAATTTTATAGTATATAAGTTTGGTTATGTAATAAGTTTCTTTACAAAAGAAAAAATATAAGATATATTAAATATATCAATAATGAGAATACATTGCTAATATAATAAAATATTTTTTGGAGAAAATAACTTTGTAGAGATTATTTTCGAGGTGATCAAATTGAAAAAATATTTTATGGTATTAGTATTGGCAACTTGTTTATTTTTTAGTACAGCATGTAATAAAAATTCTGAAAAAATTCAAACAAGAATTTCGGCTGATGAGATAAGTAGAAATGAATATGTAAATAAAGACAGTGTTAAAATAGATAATGGTGAAACAAATAGCTTGGCACAAAAAATATTGAAAAATAAAGATGTAAGTAAAGTAATAATAATAAAAACCTCAGACAATATATTAGTAGGAACTAGACTTAAAAGTCAGAGTAATATAGAAAATATTTATGATTTTAAAGATAATATAAAGCAACAAATAGTAGACGAGTATGGAAATACTAGAGATATAACAATAATTACATCTAATGAGGTATTTAAACGTCTAGAAAAGCTTGCGAGTGACATAAAAAATAATAAACCTATAACTGGATTCTTTGAAGACATCTCTGATATGATAAATGCAATAATCCCGGTTATATAAAATATAAAAGAAATATTACAAAAATATAACATTTAAAAAAATATATTGACAAATTTAAAACATATATTATAATAAATGTATAAATAAAAAAATAATGTCAATTAAATTATATTGTATAGGGGGAAATTTGTAATGAAAGTAAATTTTTGTGTACAAGCAAATGGTATTGAAGTAACACAAGATCAGATGGTTAATGCAGTAAAAAAAGAATGGCAGAATCAAGGTAACATGGTGAAAGACATTGAGATTATGGAGTTGTTTTATAAAGTGGAAGAAGGAAAATGTTATTACGTAATAAACGGAAATAATAAAGGCGTTATATAAAAAATTCTCCCTTATTTTTCAAATAGGGGTTGAATTTTTTTTTATTTTGTATTAAAATAAGTTAGATATTATAAATAAGGGAAGATTAGGAGCTGAAGATATGAAAGATAAACATAATAAAGAAAAACGTGAGATGATGAAGTATGAAGATGAAAGACGAAAAAAAAGGAAGCAAAAGAAACGGAATAGGACATTAAATAGATTTATTTTTGTACTGATTGTAATAATCTGTGTATATTCTTTAAATGGATTATTTATAAATTTATTTAGAAATAATTTGGCTATAAGTGTTGCTGAAAAAGGTAGGATAGAAAATGTATTAAATACAAATGGTAAGATACTAAGAAACGAGACTATCTCCTATTCCGATTATTCGGGTAATTTAGAGTATTTTTCGGGAGAAGGTGAAAAGGTACAAAAAGGTTTTTATGTATGTAAGATAAAAGATAAAAATATAGAAGATAAAATGATAAGTAAAATTGATACAATAGATAACGAGATTAAAGGTATTCAAAAAAAAAGAGAGGATATTTCGTATTATAAACCTGAATTTAATGCCATAAATAAGGATATTGATAACTCAATAAAAAAGTATCAAAGTTTATCAGGTACAAATTATAATTTTAGTGTATATGACCTTAGAGCTGAGATAGAAAGTAAAATAAATCTAAAAGATACCCTAATAACTACAGAAAATGCGGAAGCGATAGCAGGATATAGAGATGAAAAACAAGCTTACGAAAATCAGCTTATAGCGAGTCAAAAAGTTATAGGGGCAAAAGTATCTGGAGTTGTTTCATACTATATAGATGGCTTTGAAAATATATATAAACCTGATAATTTTGTAAATGTTTTTACAGATAAAAATGTTGATACAAAAAAGATGATTAATTCAGCAAAAAGAGATGTGATAAATAAAGGTGAACCAGCTTTTAAGATTGTAAGTACATATGATTGGTATATTACATGTAAGGTACCAAAAAAACAGTCAGTAGATTGGGAAATAAGGAATAATAAGAGACTGAGGTTCACAAATATGGGAACTATACTAAATGCAGAAATAAAAGATATAGTAAAAGAAAATGATACAAATATAGTATTATTTAGAGTTACAGAACAAATGGAAAAATTCTTACAGTTTAGAGATATAAACATAGATATTATTGAAAACTCAACCTCGGGCATAAAAATCCCTAATTCCTCAGTAACTAAGGTGAAGGTATTTTCTATTCCAAATGAATGCATAGACAGTGATACTAAAAAAACATTTGTAACGAAGAAAGTAAATAATACGAACACAAGGCAAGATATAAATCCTTTTTGCGGAGATAAAGATAATGTTTATGTTAAAGTAGAGGATAATACAATAGATGTTGGTCATAGACTTATCTCAAAGGAAAACAAAATATTTAAAATAGAAAAATCAGGAAGTATACAAGGTGTATATATTATCCTAGGAAATATAGCTGATTTTGTTAAAATAGACGTAAAAAGTTCAAGTGAAAACTATACTATAATAGAACCAGAGGCCGAATTTTCTGTTAAGCTTTATGACAATGTTATAATGTATCCAGAAAATATAAAGCAGGGTGAGTTTGTAAAGTAATAAAAAAAATCGCTATAGCGATTTTTTTGTTATTTTGTAAACCTCTTCATAAGAAGGGGTGACATATTTTGTTTTATTGGATAAATATATTACAAAACCCGGCTTTGAACCATTTGGTTTTTTTACATTTCTCTTTTCGGTATAGTCTACAGGTACATTACTACCTTGTTTTGCTTTGCTGTAGTAGGAAGAGAGAAGTGCAGCTTCATATATTGTAGTATCTGGGATTGTTTGGTTATCAGAACGGATAATAACATGCGACCCCGGAATATCTTTAGTGTGAAGCCAGATATCATTTGGTTTTGCAAGCTTCATGGTTAAGTAGTCATTTTGAAGGTTATTCTTACCCACATATATATCGAAACCATCAGTTGATACATAGTGTAGAGGAGTAGATTTTATATTTTGTTTCTTATTTTTAGCCTTCGGACGTTTTAGATACCCTTCATTATAAAGCTCCTCTTTTATTTCAATTATGTCATTTTCGGTATCTACAGAATCAAGAGATGTAAGCAACGATTCAAGATAAGTTATTTCTGTATTTGTTTCATCAAGTTGACCCATAGTAGCGATTTGTGTACGTTTCATTTTATTATAGCGTGCAAAGAACTTTTGTGCATTTTCAGAAGGTGAAAGTTCGGTATTTAATGCTATCTTTACATTTTCTTTTTGTTCACTAAAGAAATTCAGGACTTCAATTTCTTTTACGCCTTTTTCTATCATATATATATAAGATAACACCAAATCACCTTTAAGTTTATAATCGTCAGCATTTTTAGTATCCTCTAATGACTTAAGTAACAAAATCTTTTTCTTTTTTGCACGTTCAAAATGATTTTCGATTATTTTTTTGATATCACCATATTTTTGCTTTAATCTGTCTGACTTATCCTTTTCACTATAATATGCGTCAAGTGTGGAAGAAAGAGTACTATAATAGACCTTTTTATTTTGGGCTATACTACTAAGTGGCAATGAATAAAAATCTATAGGTTTATTTTGAGTATCATAATATATATATCCAGAGAATCTTTTACTTATTACTTGAGTCATTATTTTATGAAAAGTAGTGTAGAGATTTCCTATATCACCTGACGAAAGTGTTGTAACATTAGCATCCTGTGGTAAGGTGCTTTCTAAGGATATTTCTTTAGCAAGCAGAGGGCTTATGCCAGTAAAAGAATTACATAAAAGTTTTTCTAAGGTTTCTTTCTGATTAATGTTTCTAAATATAGAAAAAAAGCTTTCCTCCGTTGTAAGTATAGGATTTACTTTTCCTTGATTTGGAGGATATACATAAGTTACATGAGGTAATACGGTACGTACAGAACTCACATTTTTTGAAATATGTTTAATACTGTCGATTATATCATTATTTCCATCAGCAATTATTATATTGCTATGTTTACCCATAACTTCTATAATGATTTTCTTGGTAACCAAATCACGGAAGTCATTCATTACCTCTATATATATTTCTAATATTCTTTCAAAATGAGGTTGATTAAATTTTATTATCCTACCGCCAGATAAATGCTTGCGAAGCGTCATACAAAAAGCAGGTGCATTTTCTGGATTTACCTTATTTAAAGTAGTTAAATGGATACGGGGGTATTTAGCATTTGCAGAAAGAAGTAGCTTCAGATTCTGATTATTACCCCTAAGTAGTATATCCATTTCATCTTTCTCGGGTTGATATATTTTTTCTATCTTTGCACCTAAGATAGTCGTCTCTAGCTCATATTTTAAATTATTTAAAATTACACCATCAAATGACAAAAAAATCACGCCTTTCTATTTACAATCTAATAAAAAAATGATATAGTTATAGTATACTATATTAAGTTAATTAATGCAAGGAAAAAATATAAGAGGAGGGCATAAATATGCTAAATATAATCAATATAGGGTTTGGAAATGTTGTACTTACTAAAAGAATAATATCGGTAATAAGTCCAGAATCAGCTCCGATAAAGAGAATAATTCAGGATGCTAAGGAACACGGAAAGCTTATAGATGCAACATACGGGCGAAAGACTCGATCCGTTATTGTGACTGACAGCGATCATATCATACTTTCTTCAGTTCAGGTAGATACTATATCAAGTAGGTTTGAGATAACTGAGGAGAAGTAATGATACACAGATAATAGGATAGGAGGGTGGCAAACAATGAAAAAAATACCATATGGGATAAGTGATTATAAAACAATAGTAGAGAAACATTATTTATATGTAGACAAAACAAGATATATAGAAATATTAGAAGAATCAGGAGAACCGTATGTAGTGTTTCTAAGACCAAGAAGATTTGGCAAAAGTCTTTTTACATCGGTACTTGAGTACTATTATGATGTAAAATATAAAGACGAATTTGACGAATTATTCAAAGACACATATATAGGACAAAATCCAACCAATGACAAAAATAGCTACTACGTATTAAAATTCAATTTCTCAGGAATAAATACGAGCACAAAAGAAAGTCTATTACAAGGCTTTACTGAAAATGTAATAAAAGGACTAGAATTTTTTGAAACAAAATATAATCTTGAATTAAAATATAAAAAAGAGGGAATGCCGTCAGAAATGTTTAATTCATTTTTGGGAAAAGTAGAAAGTAAGATAGAAGGAAAATTATACGTAATAATAGATGAATACGATCACTTCGCAAATGAATTACTGAGTTACCAAGTAGAAACATTTGAAGAAACGATAAGTAGGACAGGATTTGTACGAAAATGGTACGAAGTACTGAAAATAGGAACAGATAATGGGCTAGTACAGAGAATATACATGACAGGAGTAAGTCCAATAACATTAGATAGCATGACAAGCGGATTTAATATAGCAAAAAACAAAACACGACATACAAAGCTAAACGAATGTCTAGGATTTACAGAAGAAGAAGTAAGAGGCATACTAAAAGAAACAATAGGTGGAGATATAGACATAGAAAAAGAAATGCCATTACTTAAAAGATACTACAATGGATATTTATTTAATGAAGATGCAAAAAATAGGATATTTAATAGCGACATGGTGTTATATTACGCATCAGAGTACCAAACGTTAGGAAGCAGACCAAAAGTATTAATAGACCCAAACATATCAAGTGATTATAATAAAATAAGCAACCTATTTACACTGAAAAATAGAGAAAGAAATATGACGATACTACAAGAAATAATAGAAAGCAAGGAACAAGAAAATGTAACAATAACAGCAGAATATAGCCTAGCGAAAGAATTTACATCAGAAGACTTTAGGTCGTTACTATTCTACCTAGGATTTCTAACAATAAAAGACGGCATAATAAACATGGTAAATCTACAAGTGCCAAACTATGTAATAAAAGAGATGTACTTTGATTTTTTCGGAAAAATAATAAAAGAAGAAG
>Ga0154526_1065_pt1 | contig 11096 bp, 9 predicted proteins | sample RifGroE2_FD_105669 | JGI IMG/M metagenome (GOLD analysis project Ga0154526, IMG submission 105669) | Clostridiales bacterium GWE2_32_10
TGTGTCTATTTCGATATATTCTTTGTATGGATTGTTTTTTTCGGTAAATGGATTAGCTGCAGTTCCTACATTTATATATTTATTCCCTGTTCCGTTGTAGTTATGTAGTGTTGTCCAACCTACTCCTTCTCCGTCGTTTGTCTTGTCTGCATTGTTTTTTATTAATGCGTATTCTATTCTTTGTATTCCTGATATGTTATCCCATCCTTCTAGGTAGATTTTATTTTCTCTGTCGGCTATATATTCTATTCTTGTTTTACCTGCCGCATCTGTTGTTGTATATGATCTACCTTTAAAGTCTAGGTCTACACTTGGTCTTGTTCCGTCATATTTGTAGGGTCCTTTTTCTACTGTTGTTGGAAATAGATTATTACCTACTGGGTCGCTTAGTCTATCTAGGTATAGATAGTACTCCCCGTCTTTGTTTATATTGATTGTTGTATTTATTTCTTTTATTTCGTTATCTCTACTTACATTTCCTTGTCCTGCTCTACCTATGTCTATAGATTTTGCTGACTCATTTGTACCTAGATATTCATTCGTTGTTGTATCTCTTTCTTCATTTTCTAGTCTATAGTCTATGTTGTTTAGCCCTGAGTCTTTGTCCTTGAAAAGCATTCCTATTGTGAATGGTACGTTTGTCCATATTTCTGAGCCTTCTCCTGCTCCTGTGTATGTTATTGTGGGTTTTGTATTGTCTAGTAGATATACGTTTGTATCGTCATTTGTGTTTGTTGCAAAGTCTTCTATATCTATATCAGAAGTGTGCACTCCTGTATATGTAGATGTTATCGATAATTCCTCTGGTCCATAAACTTGTGACGTTCCATAGTGATTGTTTGAGTCTGTTTTTGTTTCACTCGGGCTACTATCTAGTACTAAGTTTTCACCAAATACTCTTACATTATTCACTAAACCATCATCCCATATACCTGATTTGTCACCTGTTTTATTATAGCTTGTTGTTTGTGTGTCTGAGAAATTCCCTACTACTGTGATTTGCTCATAACCCGGACCACCATACCATTTACTTTCGGCTATTTTTGATGTTTTGGTTGGCGTTGTTGTGTCTCCTATGTTTGCATATATTTCTGATGTTGGATTTGTATAGTCAATGTTATATAAACCTTGTTCTTTATTCCACTGACTTATATCTCCATTCCATTCTGGTTTGTCTGGTTCCGGAAACTTATCCTCAAAATAGTTATTGGGATTTGTATCAGATGTCCATTTACCGCTTAATCCACTTGCATTATCTGGCAAGTCTGGTTCTTCTGGTTCTTCTTTTTCTACCCACCAAGCATCGCTTGTCCAACTGCCGGGTATTGCATTTAACTCTATTTGTTTGCCTTCATTTAAGTCAACTTCATCATTATGTTCTATATTTGCACTACTTCTAAGTGCATTACCTGACATTGTTATATTGTCTAGAGTCCAGTATCCTGCAAATATGCAATCAACTGATACTGTTTTACTTTTCTTAGAGTATGTAGTTTTTGTTTTTGTTCCTCCTTTTCCATTACTTACCTTGTGCGTGTGTTTTTCTTTCCATGTCCATTTATAATCTAATGTTGTATCTGCCTCATATGAACCATTTGATTCTGGAGTCCGTGACTCTGCATACGGATTTATTACATAAGAGCCCCCGTCTGCATAGGGTCTCTTCTATACGGTTCACATTTATCTTCATATGATACTTCTACTTCATCTGTATCTGTCCACCCAACTCTATCTGTATTATCATTCGATCCATCATCATTTAGGTCTAACGAGTCTGGCGGGTCAAACAGTATTTTAAGATTTTCATTTCCTATAGGTTCTTCTCCCTCTTTCCACCAAAACATGACTAGATTAGAGTCTGTCGATGTATCTATAGTTACACTAGTACCTGGATATTTGGTACTAGGAGAAGTATATAACGAATATCCTACATAGCCATACTGCGTTTTGTCTGGAAATGGTGCATACTGGTCGTATGCCACTGTTAGATTTTGTCCTATCGTATAGCTTATATCTGGTGATGCCATCAGTATATTCCCCGTATCCTCATCCATATGTACTATTCTCAGTATCCCTGCACCCGGTACTGCTCCTGTTGATTGCCAGTAAAAATCCAACCAATAATATTTATTTGCTGATTCTACTGCTACAGGTACAGCTGTGCTATTTACATCTGTTGGTTGAATATGTGGTGTCATAGCACTTGGTGCTGGTCTTGCATCAACCGAAGTACTTTTATCAGCATAACCCGTGTTTTGATATGTTGATAATAGTGCCGAGTATCCGTATTCTGTACTATTGTAGGCTACCGTACTATTATATCCTGCTTGGGGTATATCTACTGTTTTAGTAGCCTTACCCAGTTGTACACCATTTTGGTCTAGGTGGCGTACGTTTATTGTTCCAACATTTTTGGGATCCCAAATAAAAATTAGCCATGCTGTAGTATGTGGTTCAGGTATTTGTCCAGTTATTGTTGTAGCCGTTTGTAACGGCTCATCTTTAAACACATCATTTACCGCAGTATCCCCATCATATATTTTAGTACCATCATTATATATTACCTTGTATCCTACATATGTATTTTTGTCTGTTGGTGGTGCATAAGTATTAGAATTTGTGTTTGTTTAAAAAAAGTTCCCTTCACTATCTAGAGGTACATTTATCTTTTTTCTTCCTTGACTATTTTCGTCAAATAAAACATTACCGGCTTTATCTACATGATATACATTTAACTTCTTTGAAGAATTTGTAATATCAGTAAAAAAATCTATAGAGCATTGTGACTTTCCTGTCCTACAAAATCCATCCGTAGAACTTTCCCATCCTGGGCGTACCTCTGTTTTTGGTATGTCATCAATCTGATCATTCTCATCTAGCCCTGTCTTGTAACTAGTTATTTCTCTTACCTTATCTAGAGAATACTTTTGTCTTACTTCTCCATGATTTGTTGTTGCTCCTTCATAGAATTTTTTATAATCCTCTGACATTGAGCCTTCATTTAAACCTACCCTGTATATATTGTCATATGTGCCACCATTATAGGTTATTAAAGTTCTCGTAAATCCTATTGAATTTAAGCTTACATTTACATTTTCTACATTATATTTTTCTTTGACCGTATCTTTTATTTGTTCTGTTGTAAATCTCCATTCGTCTAGATGCTGACTAAAATCATAATTCATATATGAATCAAACCCTATATCTATCGACTTTAGTATATAGTTTTCGGCTCCGTTTGATGAGTCTGGTCTAAACAAAAGTTCCAGTTTTACTGAGCTGATACCAGCATCTCTTGTTGATGAAGACGCACCTCCTGAATCTCCTGGTCCTATTACCGCTTGAGTTGCATTTGATACTTGTGACATAGTTAATAATAATATGTTTATCATTAACATCATTATCATTATTTTACTTATTATACTTTTCATTGTTTCACTCTCCTTTCCTTTATTCTGCATTTATTTCAATTCCGTGTATTGGTTTATTACTAGTATTTTTGCTCCGTTACTTACAACCTCTACTTCTATATCTACCTCTTTTTCTATAGTCCCTGTATCATAGGTTAGTATACCTCTTACCATTATTGTTCCTGTATCTGATATGTATATAAGGTCTTCATTTGTCATAAATTTTGCTTCGCTTGTTACTTTGTTATCTATAAATTTTTGTATTAGTTTGATTTTATATTCTTCTGCTGTATATTGTTTGCCTTCATCTAGTATGTCACCGTTACCCATTGTAATATTATAATGAAGTTTCCATTCGTTCGGATCTTCTATTAGTTCTTCATAATCTATTCCATATTCTACATACTCAAGGTATTCTTTTGCAATTTTTATTGAATAATCTACTCTTTCTTCTCCTATTGCTGTCTTTACTTGTCCAAAGCTTACAGTTCTACCTGTATATCCTGTTTTTGATGCATTTTTACTTAGTTCATATCCTTGTAGTCTTTTTATATTCTCTTCACTTATCATTTCTTTTACTTCTACTCGTTTACTTTCATCTATCATTCTTATTATTACTACACTTGCTTCTGCTCTTGTTAGGCTGTTACTGGGTTTAAATTCTCCGTCTTCATATCCTCCTAGTATTCCTTTTGAGTATGCTTTTAGTATGTAGGTTTTGTATAGTTCTTTTATACTGTCATAGTCTTTTAATAGGATTGCGTAGTCTTGTAGATTTTCTGAGTATTCCTCTTGTAATGCTCTTGTTATTATTATCGCCATGTCTGCCCTTATTATAGGGGATTCATATTCTGCTACATTTATCTCTCTTGGTGATAATATTCCTAGCTGCATTGCTTTTTTTATGTATGCACTTGCCCAATAATCCTTGCCTAGTTGTAGGTCTTTATAACCTATTGATGTTATAACCATCTTTACAAACTGGGCTTTAGTTATTGTAGTATTGGGTTTAAATGTCCCGTCTTCATATCCATTTACTATACCACTTCCCACCAACTGCTCAACATTAGATTTATACCAATCTCCTTCCTTCACATCTGTAAATTTTAGCTCGCTAGCCCAAACATTCACACTCCCTATCACCAACATTACTACTACTATACTACCAAATATTATTCTGCTTTTTTTCATATAATCCTCTCCTTTTATTATAACTCAACAAATACCTTTTGTAGATAAGTTGATTTAGTACTTCTCCACAACTTCTGTTTTGTCTCCGTTTATTGTTACTTCATAATGTTTCATTAGCTCTGTTCCATTTGCACTTCTTAGTGTTACATAATAAGGTACTGTATAATTAGTATGCTCTGGATTTATTATTAAGTCTATATTTATTACACCATTTGCTAGCTCACCTTCTGATAGCGTTATTGTTTCTGTTGCAACTCTATAGCTTGTGTAGTTTATATTTTCTGTGTCTTTTGCTAAATGTACATCCGAAACAATTTTCCCCTCTCTGTTAAATATCAATATTGGTTTGTTTGGATTTATATCTGTAACGTTTACATCTACTACTGTATACCAATTCACATTGTCCTTTACCGTGAACGTGTATGTCCCGTTTGCAGATACTTTGTATATATTTGTCATATATACTCCATCAGCTATACTAGATATAGGTGTCAATCCATTTGTGTTATATGGTATTATATCCTTGGGTCCACTTTCTGTATCTTTCATTGTTACTGTTATATACGCTGCTTTATATTGCTCTATATACTCTACTAGCGTTGTTACCGTTAGGCTCGTCATGTCTGTTCTATTTGGCATCTGTATTTCCGCTATTGATTCTGATCCTACTGGTCCTTCTATCTGTTCTTCTACTTTCTCCCCATCTTCCACAGTTGTTACTGTTGTTATGTATGGTCTTACTCTTATTAGATATGTCGTTCTGTTATCATAAGCTTGCCCTATTGTTTTTAGATATACATTTATAGGATTATCTCTTAGTTCTAACCCTAATTTATCATGTAAGAACATTTCTTCTGTATATGTATTATCTGTATAATTTTTCAAAAAGGCTTCTGTTGGATAGATTTTCGCTACACCGCTGTCCCATATTGTAGTATCACCTATGTCATATCTGTTCCATTTTTTTCCGTCATATATTTCCATATAATACCCCATTGCCCCTTCTATAGGTGCCCATGTTAGCATTATCTTTCCTCTTCCTGCAATCCTGTCCCAAGCAAGTGGTATAGCCCCCCTGGTATTGTAATATTACCGTTCCTAAGTTTGCATATGTTTCTTTCCAGCCTGAGTCACTTATATTTTCTACATTTTCTATGTTTATTACTTCCCCTGTTTGTAGGTTTGTATCTTTAAATTTTTGCGCTTCATAGTTTTTATCCCACTCATCTTTTATTCCATACTCTGTAATATAATCTATAGCCGCCTTATCTACATGTCTTATATTTACTCTATACCTTGCCCCTTTACCATCTATTGTTTCTGTCGCTAGTGCATCTGTTATTGTTTGACTTACCTGATTTGGGTCTGTTATTTTTATATATTCTACGTCTTTTAATACATTATACCAGCCGTAGTTTTCTTGATCTATTTTGCCCCATTTTTGCAAGAACAATCTCATTTCACCAAAGCCCGATGACATCATTTGTATAGTTCCTCCACCTGATTCTACATATACCGTTTCACCGTCTGCTGTCGTATATTCATAACCATTTTCTGAGTTTATCAAATCTAATTCTGTTTGTGTATATTCTTGAAATTGAGACCAGTTTATTTGCATTACTCCATTAGCATCAAATTCTACTTGTATTGCTGGTATCTTCGGTGCTAGTGCATCTATTTTTAGTTCTTTGGTAAGTCTCGCTGAATTTATATTTCCTTTATTATCAACTGCTTGTGCAAACAAGTACCAAGGTCCACTTTGTCTAAATTTTAACTGTTCATTTATTGTATTTTTTATATCTAAAACCTGTGTATATTCCCCCATATACGGATTCAAATCTGCATTTTCTATGTTAGGTCCCATTAATTTCTCTGGTGGATTACATATCCATTTGTACCTATATTGTTTTATTCCTGATTGGTTATCGTTTATTGTCATATTTACTAATGCTTGGTATGTTATGTTGTTATTTGTTGGCACCTCGAAATTTATTATTGGCCCTATATTGTCATCTTTTATAAACTCTACTGTCTCTGATGCTTTCAATTTTACTCCATCTACCTCAAGATATACTCTTAGTAAATAGTGATTGCCTTCTACTAAACCAATATCAGATATATCCACTCCTTTTTTCATGAATAGTATTTCCTTTCCGTTTGACACCAAGTCTGATTCTATTGTCGCCGGACCTTTCTTTATACTTCCATTCATGTCTTCTATCTGATATTTTACTGTTATTTTACCTGTACCAGGATAGCTAAAGCTTCCTATTACATCTATCTGATTCCAATACTCACCTTTATGTTCCCATGTCTCACCTATCTCTTCTGGTGATACTATTATTGGTTTTCCTAGCATAGCATTTGCAATCATGCTTAATGATGTAGCAAAATTACTTTTTATATCAAGTATTTGTCCCCCAGTTGATGTAGCCAAAGTACCTATTTGGTTTGTTACATCACTATTTAACTCGGTTATTAAAGTAGTATTTACATCTTCATTCTCTAATCTTTCTTGTATGCTTGATACTGAAAAAGTAACCTCCTTCACTGTTGCATCAGTTATCAAGATAAAATATTTACTTGCATCTTCTCTAAAACTATATTCAGCAAGTCCTTTGTCAATTGCCTCTAGTCCTGTTTCCGGACCATCACCTCCATTTAACAGACTGATACTAGATATCTCTGTTTTAAATGTATCTATATTCTCATTATTATAAAAAGAGTATATAGTTATTGGTTCACCCTCGTATATATCTGAATAAGTTATTAAACTTACGTTAATATCTATGTCCCCACTAGTTATCTGAGTAACAAAACTTACTATATTGTCCTTTACACCTTGCAATGAGCTCCCCATACTACCACTTATATCTAAGATAAATACTGCATCAACCATCTTTTTATTCATTATACCTTTATCACCGGTTTCTACAGCATCTGTATATAAGGTATATCCCCAATTGTACGAAGTTGTATCATCTGTTTTACGTTCTAGTGGTACTATCGCAAATTCTGTTACTTGAGTTGGCTCTTGAAAGGTTGCCTCAAAGTTATATTTAAGCCCTGTTTGTATTATCCTCTGAACTCCATTAGTTCGTATCCAGCTAGTTCCATCATTTATCCATAGCACATAATACTCATCTAAAAATGGTGTTTTACTTGTTTCTTTTATCATATACCCTAGCTTAAATTTTATTACTTTATCCCATGCTGTATCACACTTGTAAACATCTGTGTTCCAGTCCCATCCTGATTGTTGTTGCTTTTCTTCATATGTTACATTCCAAGTTCCACTTTCATTAAGCGTCCAGTTATTATTTTCTGTCCAAGCCATTGTGACGCTGCTAGATTGTATAAATAGCATACACACTATAAAAGTAATTGCTAATTTTGATTTTAATTTCCTTATACTCATACTATCCACCTCCTAGTTTCCACCGCTTCCAGACACTGATTGTTGTACTTGTCTGTTTTTTATTTTATCTAGTAATCTTACTATGATTGTACTTGCCTCTGCTCTTGTTGCATTGTTATCCGCCTTAAACTCCCCATCTGGATAACCTTGTATTATTTCGTTTTTGTATGTTTGTATTATATACAAGCCGTCTTGTCCATCAATCTTTTCAAAATCTTGTATTTCTTCTGCATATTTTATTATTTCTTCATTACTTGGGTCATCATCTAGTACTTTGGCTATTATTACTGCCATTTCACCTCTTGATATAGGTGAATCATAGCTTTGGTCTTTGCTATATTTATTTTCTATAAGTCCTTCTGAAAAAGCCTTATTTATGTAGCCTGCAGCCCAGTATTCTCCTGATAATTGTATATCCTTATGCCCTAGCGCTGTAATCACAAGCTTTATAAATTGTGCCTTTGTTATTGTGTCGTTAGGCTTAAAGCTTCCGTCATCATATCCGTTTATTATAGCCATTTCAGTAAGAATAGCTACATTTTCTAGATACCAATCATCTTTACCTACATCTACAAACTTTTCTGTCGCTTTCTTCTTTAGCTCAGTCACCTCCTGCTTTAATTCGTCTAAAGTCTTTGCATAAGTTAAAGTACTACTTAATCCTATTGCTAATACCAATAAACCTACTATTACCTTTTTCATTACTCATACCTCCTGTTTTTTTATGTAATTTATCTTAATATCTCTATATATCATTATACATATTTTTCATCATTTTTTCAAGTATTTTTCAAAAATAGTACATACTTTTATATTAACAAACAAAGTATAGAGAGGCATAATTCCTCTCTATTAAATCACATATCCATACAAATCGTTCTTGCCTAGTGTTATAATTACAAGTTTCTTTATTTCCTTACCTCCACTGTCTTCTTGTATCCTATAATCCTGCATGTAGTTATCTAGCTGCTCGCTTGCTTCTTGTTTTGCTTTTTCTAATGCTTTTTCTTTTTTTACTTTTGTTTTTAGTCCTTTTTCTTTTATGTGTTTGAATTCTATTACGTAGTTGTAGTTTACGTACTTATCTAGGTTTGTGCTTGCTTTTAGGTATACGTCTATGTATCCTTCTGTGGATTCGTGTTCGCTTTTTATCATGTACATTCCGTCTCGCTTTACTAGCATTAGGAATATTACTTTGCTTGTTAGTTCGTTATACCATCTTAGGTCTCTGTATGATAGGATTTCTTGTCTGCTTTTTTGGTATATTTTTATTATTTCTTCTATGTTGCTTTCTAGTCTCATTTTTCTCATTGCTAGTTTTATTTCTTCTTCTCCTACTATTTTATCTCCTCCTAGGTAGTCTACTATATAGTCCCAATATAATGATTTTATTACGTAGTTGGGTATTCCTAGTATTAATGAGTTTTCTTCTGCTCTTTTTATTGTTAACATTCCCATGTAGTACATCAGTGCTCGGTAGTAGGTGTCTTTTACTGCTGGGTTGTATAGATCTTCTAGTTTTATTCTGTCTGGTAGTGTTACTGGTCCTATTTCTAGGTTTTTGGCTCCTATGTCGTTTAATTCTTCTGCGTTCCCGAAGTTTATTGCTATTTTTCTTATTTTTCCATAGTCTGTTTTTACGTTTTCGTCTATCATGTTTTTGGGGTATTTTTTTTCTAGGTTTATTTCGTTTATTAGGTATAATACCATATCTGTGTTGTACACCGTTTCTTCTACTTCTTCGTTAAATTTATACCCATTGTATAAGTATTTCATATCTTCTAATAATTTTTTTCTATCTACATATTCTTCTAGTTTAAAATAATCTACCATCTTTTCTAGTTCTTCATTTGTAAATCCTAATATATTGTTTAATATTTTTTTATTTGTTATGTTACTGAACATGTTTGGTCCGCTTGTTAGGTCATCTAGGAATATTGGGCTTACTCCTGTCATGAATATTCTGCTTATTATTGAGGTGGTTAATGATTTTACTGTTTTGTAGAAGGTTTTTGCATATCCTCCTTCGTTTGCTATTTTGTAGTATAGGTCTTTATTGCTTGTCATTATTTCGTTTGCATAGTTATCGTATTCGTCTATTAATAGTACTATTTTATATCCTGTTAGACTTATTACTTCATCTAAATATATGATTGCTTTTTCTGCTTTCCAGTTTTGCTTTGGAAGCTCTTTTATTTTTATTAAATCGCTATATTTATTTATAAATTTATTTATATTGCTTGAAACTATGTTATCAAAGCTTTCTATTAATCGTTCTTCGCCTTGTGCTGTTACTATAGGTGCAAAGTCTATCCTTAGTACCAAGTATTTATTTTTTTCTTCTGTTGGATTTTTTGATATGTATAAATCTTCAAATAATTTTCCAAAGTTTTCTTTTTCTTTGATGTCATAATAACATTCTAGCATACTTATAAAAAGGCTTTTCCCAAATCTTCTTGGTCTTATGAAAAATTGATAGTCTGGCATTGTTTCCAATACCTCTATATATTTTGTTTTATCTACATAATACATATCTGATTCTCTTATTTCTGTAAAGCTACTCTTCCCATATGGTATTTTTTTCATAGACTCACCGCTCCTCTCTTTAATCCACACCTTAATTATAACATACATACTAGAGAAATCAAGCAATATTTTGCTTGATTTTCCATAAACCTTTATTTCAAGTAACTATTTCAAAGGAACATCAACATTTGCAGTCATTCCAGATTTAAGTATCCCTTTTTCATCCTTTATAGCAATCTTCATTTTAGTAGCTATATGTCCATTATCAGAAGTTGATTGTTTATCTTTAGGTGTATATTCGTGCTTTAATGCTATATAACTGACCTTTCCTGTCTGTTTTCCGATAGATGTTGTAATAGTTAATTGTTGATTATAATAAATTTTATCTAAATACTTATCCGGAATATAGCAAAGAACGTATAAATCATTTAAAGTAGCTATATCAGCTATATTACCTCCTGTAGTAACCACGAGCCTTCTCGGAAAGTCCGAGGCTCCTTTTTTATTTATTTTATAGCCAGTGCCATTTTTATTTTACCCCCAAAATTTAT
>Ga0154526_1032_pt1 | contig 11044 bp, 8 predicted proteins | sample RifGroE2_FD_105669 | JGI IMG/M metagenome (GOLD analysis project Ga0154526, IMG submission 105669) | Clostridiales bacterium GWE2_32_10
TAGATAGGTTAGAGGTGTAAGCATAGTAATATGTTAAGCTGACTAATACTAATAGGTCGAAAGTTTGACCAAGACGATGAAGTAAAAACACTCTTACATTATTTAGTTTTATGATTGGATCTATATATGGCCCTGTAGCTCAGTTGGTTAGAGCGCTGCCCTGTCACGGCAGAGGTCGTGGGTTCGAGCCCCTTCAGGGTCGTAAAAATAAGTAAAATAATTTAAAAAGTACTTGCAATAATTTATATAATATAGTATAATACTACATATATAATTTGCAATATTCCCAGGGCGCATAGCTCAGCTGGGAGAGCACCTGCCTTACAAGCAGGGGGTCACAGGTTCGAGCCCTGTTGTGCCCATACTAGAAGTCAGACAATATTTTATGTGTGACATCTGAAAAAATTAAAATTAATTTTTTTGCCGACGTGGCTCAATTGGCAGAGCAGCTGACTTGTAATCAGCAGGTTATCGGTTCAACTCCGATCGTCGGCTTTTGTATTAGGGCTTTTAGCTCAGTTGGTTAGAGCGTCCGGCTCATAACCGGATGGTCCGGGGTTCGAGTCCCTGAAGGCCCATACTAAAAAATCTGCCGAAGTGGCGGAACTGGCAGACGCACAGGACTTAAAATCCTGCGGGAGTTAAATCCCGTACCGGTTCGATTCCGGTCTTCGGCAATCTAGATATCAAAAGTCAGGTATCAGCAGTCAAAATCATGACTATTGGTACCTGACTTTTATATTGCAATTTTATTTATTTTTGCTGTAGGGTGAGGGTAGAAGTGCAAGAAGAAAATAATAAGTACCGTTAGCTCAATTGGATAGAGTACTCGGCTACGAACCGGGCGGTTGGGGGTTCAAATCCCTTACGGTGCAATAATAATGAGAAGAGCATAAGTGTAAAAGATATGTGCTCTATTTTTGTGTTATAAATTAAATCTTGACTACTTGATATAATTTGTTATAATAAATAGAAGGGAGATAAAGTAAAAACTACAATAAATAATTTTTTTAAAAATTTATCTTGTAATTAACTTAAATATAGCGTAAAATATAGTTTAGGGATGTATTGGGTTTTTGTAATTTGTTATCTAAAGGGGGTAGATTAATTGGTGTTTCAAAGGATTAAGTATATAGATAAAACTATATTGGGCTTGATGTTTTTGCTGTTTGGGATAGGGATAATTGCAATAGCAAGTGCTACTAGAGCTAATATAACAGGGGATTATTCATATGTTATTAAGCAGGGTTTATGGTTTGTGATAGGATTTGCTATTATGATTTTGATTGTGTTGTATGATTTTAGTCAGTTTGATGAAAATTTTAGGGTTTTCGGAGCAATAGTACTATATATTGTGAATATAGCTTTACTTGTGTTTGTCCTGTTCGTGGGTGCAACGGCAAAAGGGGCTGAAAGATGGATTGAGATAGTAGGTTTTAGGCTTCAGCCATCTGAGTTTGCGAAGGTGATTATGATTTTTTGTTTTGCTGTTTTCTTGAGTAAGAGTGCGGAAAGTATAAATAAAATATGGGTTTTAGCTATAAATATGATATTACTTTTTATACCTATTATTCTTATTATTGTGCAACCATCATTATCTACAGGAATTATATTTATAGCTATATTTGCGGCACAAGTGTTTATTGCCAAAATAGATTATAAATACATAATAGGCGGTGTAGTTTTATTAGTTATTATGCTTGTAGCGATTGAATTAGATGCCAAACAAGAAAATCCGATATTTTTAAAAGAATACCAAGCAAAGAGGATTCTAGCTCTTTTTGAACCAGGTAAGTATCAAAAAGAAGAGGCATACCAAACTAGAAAGTCTGTCGAAGCAATAGGTTCAGGAAGATTTTCGGGTAAAGGCATATATCAAGGTAATTTAAACAAGGCAGAATATTTACCAGAACCACATACGGATTTTATATTTTCTATAATAGCGGAAGAATCGGGGTTTTTGATGTGTATGATTATAATTATTGCGTATATGGCACTGATTTATAAAATAGTAAATATATCTATAGGAATGACAGATAAATTCAAAAAATTTCTTATAATAGGGGTTGCCGCAATGTTTGCATTTCAAGCATTTGTAAACATAGGTGTAGTCAGTGGTATTTTACCTAATACAGGTATGCCACTACCTTTAATAAGCTACGGTGGAAGTTCACTTATTACCAACATGATAGCTTTGGGAATGATTTTAAATATAGATACTAGTAGAAAAAATAGATATAGGCTTATATAAAGGTTAAATATTAAAAAATATTTGGCATAATTATAAAAGTATGATATAATTAGTAAATGATTTTTAATTTATACGGGGGTGAAGTTATGTTCGAATTTTTAAATAAGAATAAAAATAAAGCCAATCCTCGAACTCAGGTGGTAGAGTTTGATTATTCTAGGGAAAGTGATATTTTGCAAAAAATAAATAAAGTTGCCTTTAAGACTAGAGATTTGGCTGAAGCTACTAAAATAATATCTGATATTCTAGCAAAATATTATAACCTTGATTATTGTAGTATCTTTTTATATAATGCAGGGCGATTGAATCTTTGTTATACTAATGCCCAGAACGAATATAAAGAGGGTATAGAGGAATTTGTAAATAATATATATCATGAAAAGTTTTTTACTGGGGAAGATATAGACGCTTATATACTTAAGTCAGAAGATGTGTTACAATATAAAACAGCAGAGGATAGAAAGATTGTCCATATGATTTTTATACCACTTATTCTTGAACAAGTTTTAGGAGGACTTCTGATAGAAAATACTTCTAATAAATTAGAAGATTTAGAATATGAGTTTTTTCAAGTGGTTATAGATAATATAACAGTGATACTACAAAACTTATTATATTTCAAGCAAATTATTGATAGCTCTAATATGGATGGACTTACAAAGATATATAATAGATATTACCTAAATTTACATTTAAAAAAGCAAATACAAATATTTACAGAAAAAACAGGTGTTTTTTCAATAGTAATGTTTGATATAGATCACTTTAAGGTTTTTAATGATACATATGGACATTTACATGGAGATAAAGTTCTAATGGCTGTTGCTCAATACGTAAAGAAAAATATTAGGGAGATAGATACAGTATATAGATATGGAGGAGAAGAATTTATAATACATATTCCAAATTTAACATCAGATATGGCGTTTAAGCAGATTGAAGCTATTCGTGAAGGTATATCAAAAATGAAATTGTATACTGATACTGGAATATTAACTAACGTGACTGTAAGTTTTGGTATAACTGAATTTCCAAAAATGAGTAATGAAATGAACGGATTGATAGGGCTTGCAGATAAAGCTTTATATAAGGCGAAAGAACAGGGAAGGAATCAAGTTGTGGTTTATGAACAATCTCGCAATGACAGCGGTAGGTCTGAACAGCTATAAAAAATTTAATTAAAAGAATGGAGAATGAATTATGAATTTAATAGAGGGACTTAATGATAAACAAAAAGAGGCAGTACTTACTACAGAGGGAGCAGTACTTATATTGGCTGGTGCTGGGAGTGGAAAGACAAAGGTTTTGACACATAGGATAGCATATCTTGTGCATGAGATGAAGGTAGCACCTTATAGTATTTTGGCTATTACATTTACTAATAAGGCTGCAAGTGAGATGAAAGAAAGAGTGGAAAAGATTGTAGGTAGCGGTGCAAAGGATATATGGGTTAGTACCTTTCACTCAATGTGCGTAAGGATACTTAGAAAAACAATACATAGAATGGGCTATAGCAACCAATTTAGCATATATGATGCCGAAGATCAGAAAAAGCTAGTTGGACAAATAACAAAGGATTTAGGACTTGATGAGAAGTTTTATCCTACAAAAAAGACTTTAAGTATAATCAGTTCTCAAAAAAATGATTTTATATCACCTGCTCAATATGAAGCACAAATGTTGGGGGATTTTACAGGTACAAACTATTCTACTATATATAAAATGTATCAAGAGAAGCTAGAGAAAAATAATAGCTTAGATTTTGATGACCTAATATTTAAAACAATACAGATTTTAAAGGAGTGTTCGGATGTAAGAGAGTATTATGGGGAGAGGTTTAAGTATATATTAGTTGATGAATATCAAGATACAAATAACTCACAATTTATGTTAGTAGAACTTTTAGCTAGTAAGCATAGAAACGTATGTGTAGTAGGTGACCCTGACCAGAGTATATATAAATGGCGAGGAGCTAATATAAGAAATATATTGGATTTTGAGAAAAAATATAAAGAAGCTAAAATAATAAAACTTGAAGAAAATTATAGGTGTACAAAAACTATACTTGAAACTGCAAATGAAGTAATAAAAAACAATATTAATCGAAAAGAAAAAAATCTATGGACACAAAATGAAGAAGGTGAACAAATATGCATATATAACGCATATGATGATAGAGATGAGTCGATGTTTATAGCGAGTACTATAGTAAAAGAAGTAGAAAGTGGTAATGAAGACTATAATAGTTTTGCAGTACTTTATAGAACAAATGCACAATCACGTGTAATAGAGGAACTATTTATAAATAAAAATATACCATACCAATTATATGGTGGTGTTAAATTTTATGCTAGGAAGGAAATAAAGGATATTTTAGCATATCTAAAGCTGCTTGTAAATACTAGAGATACTTTATCATTAGAGAGGATTATAAACGTTCCTAGAAGAGGGATAGGGGAAACTAGCATGGACAGGCTTGCAGCGTATGCAGCTCAAGAAAATAAGACTATGTATGAGGCTATGCTAACGATAAATGAAGTTTATGAACTAAAAAGTGTAGCATTCAAGTTCCAGGCATTTGTAGATATGCTAGAAGAAATAAAATCAGACTTAAGAAATAAAAAAATAACAGAAATAGTTGAACAGATACTTGAAAAATCTACATATATGCAAACCCTAAAGCTTGAGACAACAGAGGAAGCAAGGGATAGAGTAGAGAATATATATCAATTCATCGCAAAAGCACAGGAGTATGATGAAACAAGAGAGGATGGCACGCTGGAAAACTTCCTTGAGGAAGTTTCGCTTGTAGCAGACATAGATAATTATGAGGAACAAAACAACACTGTAAAGCTAATGACTCTACATAGCGCAAAAGGACTTGAATTCCCACAAGTATTTATTGCGGGAGTTGAGGAAGGAGTATTTCCAAGCTATATGACTTTAAATAGTGTGGATGAGGATGAACGTGAAGAGGAAAGACGAATATGCTATGTGGGTATAACTCGTGCTAGAAAAAGATTGTACATAACTTATGCGAATGCAAGAAAACAATTTGGAAGAATTGTGTATAATGCACCTTCTAGATTTATCGAAGAAATTCCTGAAAAATATAAAAAAGACTTGACTATCAAACGCAAGGCTGAAAATAGTGCGAAAATTAAAGTAATAAGCAAGTTAAGTGATGGGCTTAAAAAGCACACAACATTTTCAGTATCAAATTATAATAATTTAGTTACTCCATCTAAAGTAGCCATGAGCTTTGAATCAGGTGACAAAGTAAGTCATGTGAAATTTGGTTTTGGAATAATAGAGGGGGTAAGACCCGCAGGAGCGGATTATGAGTTGACGATAAACTTTGAGACAGTTGGGACTAAAAAACTTATGAGCAAATTCGCTAATTTAGAGCGAGTTTAGGAATAACTAAAATATAACTTACTAATTATATAAAAATTAATAAGTATCAAAAGAATAGCATTTTATATTTCTGTTATTCCTTAAGGAGATTATATAAAATCAATTGAATCTAGATTGATTTTATATATAACATCTTTTCTTTCGATAATAATATTCATTTTTTGTTTTAAATCAGGGTTTGATTTGATATTGTTTAGAAGCTCTTTTGTAGGATTAATACACGTAGGATGACCCACCTTGGTAAACATGGATAAATCGCCATTAGTGTCGCCATAAGCATAGCACTTCCCCAAATCAAGCTTATAGGTTTCAACTATCTCGTTAAGGGCGATTTGTTTATGAGTTGTATCCCATAAAGGCTCAAGCTCACCAGTATAATTTTCATCCTCAGTTGTATATACAGTTCCTCTATAAATATCAAATTCATATTTCTTTGAAATCTGTTCAACAAGTTCTATTGGGCTACCTGATATTGTTATAATCTTGTGGCTCTGTTTTTTATGCCAAAGAATTTGATTTTTAGTATAAGTATAAACTCGTCCACCTTTTTCCTCAATAACTTGTTTTGCTATAAATCTAAGCACATTTAAACTCAGCCCTTTTATTGATTTACAATATATTTCGCTCATATGCTTTAGGTAATCTTCATATTCACCTAGTCTATTATCCCATTTGGTATAATATTCTTCTAGACTACTATACCATTCAGAATGATTTATTATTCCACATCTAATAAGTTTCTTAAATAACTCGGTTTGTAGATTTTCCCTATATAGAGTCCCATCAATATCAAAAAATGCCCCAACATTAGACATATAAAACACCTCCAGTTTTGTTACTTATTATTTATTGCTATATTATTTATAATTATAATTTTAAAATCGAAAAAAGTCAAATAAAAACAATAAAAATATTAAAATGACGAAAGTATATTTGATTGTAATCAAAACGTAATTATTTATTAACTAATTTGTATTTGCAAATATAAAAAAGTATGGTATAATAATTTTTAGAAAAAGGAATAAACTAATAATAAATATTTCCTAGGATGTACGAAGACTCAAGTATTTTGAACCTACAAAGTTTTAAAGGGAGTTTGCAGCATTAAAGCAGATACCGGGCCACAAGCTAATTCCTATTTTATAGGCAGTGGAAGGTAGAAACTTTAATACAGACACCCACCTGGCAGAGAGCTAGGGTCAAAATCAAGAGAACGGCATTTTGGGGAATATTTTTTTATTGTATAAAAACTAATTTTAAAAAAACTAATAAAAAAGTCAAATTTGCAAAAACAAGTTTGACTTTTTAACATTTTTCTAGTAAAATAGAAGTATAACAAAATAAATGACAAATAATAATGTAATAAGTATTTATAAAAAAATAGATATAATCTGAAAACTGGAGGGTTGGAGTTGATAATATTAGATAATGTTACTAAGATATATGAAAATGGTGTTGTTGGGCTTAAGAATATAGATTTGAGAATAAATGAGGGAGAGTTTGTATTTGTAGTAGGTAATACAGGTTCTGGTAAGTCTACATTGATTAGGCTGCTTTTGAAAGAGATAGAACCATCAAGTGGGGCTATCGTAATAGGGGATAAGAATTTGACTAGAATGAATAAAGAACAAATACCCTACCTTAGGCGTAATATAGGGGTTGTGTTTCAAGATTTTAGATTATTTGAAAATAAGACTGTTTTTGAAAATGTTGCTTTTGCGATGAAGGTAATAGAACAACCAGCTAAAACAATACGAAGAACAGTACCGAATATACTATCTGCTGTAGGTTTAGAGGGAAAGGCAAGATGCTATCCTAAACAATTATCAGGAGGAGAAAAGCAAAGAACGGTAATTGCAAGAGCTATTTTGAATAATCCTAGTATATTACTTGCAGACGAGCCTACAGGAAACCTAGACCCGAAAACTTCTTGGGATATAATAAAGGTATTAGAGGAAATAAATAGAAGCGGTACAACTGTTATAGTAGTTACACATAATCAGGAAATAGTAAATAGCATGCAAAAGAGGGTAATCCAGATTGAGGCTGGGAAAATTATAAGAGATGTAATCAAAGGTGGGTATAGAGAATGAAATTAACATCGTTTAATCATTTTATAGGGGAAGGTTTTGAAGGGGTATTTAAAAATAAATCGATGGCATTTGCATCTATAGCAACTACGGCAGTGTGTATACTTATGCTAGGGATAGCTTTTCTTACAATGAAGAATATAGAATTTAATGTAGAAAATATAGAAACAGATATTAATATAACAGTTTTTCTAGATGAGAAGATGACAGAAGATGAGGTAAGTGCATTTAAAGGAATAGTTTTAAAGAATTCTGAGATTGAATCTATAGATTACATATCAAAGGATGAGGCTTTAAAAAGATTTGTAGCTGAAACAGGACTTCCGGAAGAATTAGCATCTGATTTGGTAGGTGCACTTAGGGCATCCTTTGAAATAAAACTTCGAAATAATAAAGATGAACAAAGTGTAATAGATGTATTGTCACAAATGGAGCAAATAGTGAAAATAAATACACCAAGAGAAGCAATGAAGCTACTTATAGATCTAAAGAATTTTATACAGGCTACGAGTATTGCAATAATAAGTATTCTCGTTGTAGTTGGTGTAATACTAATAGGTAACACGATACAACTCACAGTATATATCAGAAGAAATGAGATAAAAATAATGAAGTATATTGGTGCAACAGATTGGTTTGTGAGGTGGCCATTCATTATAGAAGGACTGTTTATCGGTTTTTTCGGAACGATAATACCCCTAATAATATTATTCTTTGCATATAACTTTTTTGTAAATATATTTAACCAAGCTGTTTCAATAGACTCTGAAAAATTGATAGATTTTATGCCAATAATGGATGTGTATCAAGAATTAGTTCCAATAGCATTAATACTAGGACTTGGAATGGGTATTGTAGGTAGCATGATAATAATACGAAGACACTTGAGGGCGTAAAGGGTGACAGGCAGTATTTAAAAATAAAAAATAGGAGGATTTGATTATGGAAAGTATGTTTAGGATTTTAAAATTGATAAGTTTTTCGATGGTGATTATTATAATGTTTAACTCTGTTGTTATCGCTGCAAATTATACGTCTCAGAAAAATAGTGTGGATGCTAATATTAAAAACACACAAAATAAATTAGAGCAAACTAGAGATAAAAAAGACAATGTTATGGATCAAATACAAAACTTGGAAGAAGATTTAGAAGTTGTAAATGGTGAATTAGACAATATAAATGAGTCATTAAGAATTGAACAAGAAAAACTAAGTCTTGCGGAGTTAAAGCTAAAAAAAGCTGTTAATGCTACAGAGGATCAAAAGGAAAAATTGAAGCAAAGAATTCGTTATATGTATGAAACACCAAAAACAACATATATTGAATTATTACTTAAGTCGAAAGATTTTAATCAGTTGTATAATAGGTCATATTATATAAATCAGATTGTAGATTATGATAAAACGTTAGTTAATAAGTTAGTTCAAAATGTATCAGAGATAGATGAATCTAAAAAAGAAATAGAAAAATCAAAGCTAGCTGTACAATTATTAAAAACAGAACAATTAAATAAAAAACACGCAATAGAACAAACTAAAGAAAAAAAGGGAGAGGTACTAGTAGATCTTACTGAAGATGAAAAACAATATATACAAGAACTAAATGATTTGGAAAAACAGTCTAAGAAGTTAGAATTAAAAATACAACAACAGTTAAAAGGAAGTACCAAAAAGTATGTAGGAGGAAAGTTTACATGGCCGGTACCGAATAACTACCGAATAAGCTCGCCCTTTGGTTACAGAATACATCCTATAAGCAAAGAAAAGAAACTACATACAGGGGTAGATATACCAGCAGCTACAGGTAGCAAAATAGCTGCAGCAGCTGATGGAACTGTACTTTCGGCATCTTACATAACTGGATATGGATATACTGTTATAATAAATCATGGTAGTGGTATAACAACATTGTATGGTCATAATTCAGAGCTTTCAGTAAACAAAGGGGATGAAGTAAAAAAAGGTACCCAAATAGCTAAGGCAGGTAGTACAGGATATTCTACTGGGCCGCATTGCCACTTTGAGGTCAGAGTAAATGGTACACCAGTAAATCCAATGGGGTATTTTAAATAATATTACATGGCTAGATATAAGTACATTATTTTGCATATATTTTAAAATGTGTAATAGATATAGAATATACATAAACTATAAATAATTTGGAGGTTACTATGAAAGAAGAAAATGAAGAAGTAGTAAAAAAAGAGGAAACAACACAGGAACGAGACTTTAGGAAAAAGCTGAAAAAAGAAATATATTATAATTATATAATAGGTTTTTTGACAGGATTTATGTTAGTAATTGTTATAAGTGGTATAGATAAAATAGTAAAAACAGATGATATAACACCTATGGAAACTATGGATTCACAACAGAAGATAAACCTTATAAATAGATATTTAAAAGAAAGTTATGTAGACAAATTAGATCAGGATAAAATAGAAGAAGGTATGTATAAAGGAATGCTATATGGTGTTGGTGACCCATATACTAGCTATTTTACAAAAGCTGAAATAGCTAAGTTCTCGGAACAAATGTCAGGACATTATGCAGGGATAGGTGTTATGGTAGAACTGGATACAGATAGTAGATTGCTTACTATTACTAACATTTTCGATGGTGCACCAGGAGCAAAAGCAGGATTGAAGATAGGTGACAAAATAGTAAAGGTAAATGGTGAGGATGTTACATTAATTCCAGCTGAAACAATTATTCAAAAAATAAAAGGAAAAGCAGGTACAAAACTTAAACTGAGTATATTAAGACAAACAGAAACCCTTGATATAGATTTAACTCGTGAAAATGTTGAAATACCTACTGTAAAATATAAAGTTTTAACAAATGATATAGGATATATACAGCTACTTTCATTTGATGAAATAACAATATCTCAATTTGATAATGCTTTGAAGAGTTTAAGAGATAAAAAAATAAAATCATTGATAATAGATCTTAGAAATAACCCAGGTGGTGCTTTGCAAACAGTTATACACATAGCAGATGCTATTTTGCCTAAGGGGCTTATAATGTATACAGAGAATAAGAATGGTAAAGGTGAAAGATTTGAATCAGATGATAATGCGCTCCATATGCCTTTAGCGGTTCTTGTTAATGAAAACAGTGCCAGCGCATCTGAAGTTCTAGCAGGAGCTATAAAAGCACATGGAGTGGGCAACTTAGTAGGTACTAAAACATTTGGAAAAGGTGTAGTACAAAAAATATTACCACTTCCGGATGGAAGCGCTATAAAAGTGACTGTATCAAAATACTATACTCCAGATAGGGT
>Ga0154526_1055_pt2 | contig 10821 bp, 7 predicted proteins | sample RifGroE2_FD_105669 | JGI IMG/M metagenome (GOLD analysis project Ga0154526, IMG submission 105669) | Clostridiales bacterium GWE2_32_10
TACGTCTAGGTTGTGCTCTATTACTAGTACTGTATTTCCAGCCTCTACAAGTCTTTTAAGTATAGCTATAAGCTTATTTACATCTTCAAAGTGAAGTCCTGTAGTTGGTTCATCTAGTATATACATAGTTCTTCCTGTGCTTCTTTTGCTTAGTTCTGTGGCTAGCTTGACACGTTGTGCCTCTCCTCCTGATAGCGTGGTTGATGGTTGCCCTAGCTTTATATATGAAAGACCTACATCATATAAGGTTTGAAGCTTCTTTTCTACCTGCGGCACGTTCTCAAAAAATTTCAGTGCTTCTTCAACATTCATATTTAGAATATCTGATATTGATTTTCCTTTATATTTTACCTCTAGTGTCTCTCTATTATACCTCTTACCAGAACAAACTTCGCATGGTACGTATACATCTGGCAAAAAATGCATTTCTATCTTTATTATTCCATCACCATGGCAAGCTTCACATCTGCCACCTGCTACATTAAAACTGAACCTACCTTTGCTATATCCTCTCATCTTTGACTCAATTGTTTCTGCGAACAAATCACGTATAAAATCAAACATTCCTGTATATGTAGACGGGTTAGACCTTGGTGTCCTTCCTATCGGTGATTGGTCTATATCTATTACCTTATCTAAATGCTCAATTCCTTTTATTTCTTTGTGCTTACCTGGTTTTTGTTTTGCACCATTAAGCTGTTTTGCCAAAGCTTTATATAATATTTCATTTATAAGTGTACTCTTTCCTGAGCCTGATAGTCCGGTAACAGATGTAAGGACTCCTAATGGAATATCAACATCTATATTCTTTAGATTATTTTCTGTTGCACCAACTATGGTTAAAAATCTACCGTCCGCTTTTCTCCTTTGTTTCGGAACCTGAATTTTCTTTTTGCCGCTTAGGTATAATCCTGTTTCGGAATGCGTACATTTTTTTATCTCATCTATGGTGCCCTCACATACAACCTCTCCGCCGTGTACTCCTGCCCCAGGTCCTATATCTATTATATGATCAGCCTCTCGCATAGTATCCTCGTCGTGCTCAACAACTATTAGTGTATTTCCCATATTTCTAAGGTTTATTAGAGTTTGTATCAGTTTTTGATTGTCTCTTTGGTGTAAACCTATACTCGGCTCATCAAGTATATAAATAACTCCCATAAGTCCAGAACCTATCTGAGTTGCAAGCCGTATCCTTTGAAACTCTCCACCTGAAAGAGTTCCTGCTGCTCGTGATAAAGTGAGATAGTCAAGTCCTACATTTATCAAAAACCCAATCCTTGCTTTTATCTCTTTTAATATCATATCAGCTATTATAGATTCTTTATTTGTAAGCTTTATATTCTCAAAAAATTCTTTCGTTCTTCTTATAGACATATTTGTAACTTCTGCAATGTTTTTGTCATTTACGGTTATTGCTAGCACTTCTTTTTTTAGCCTTTCACCATTACAAGTTTCACAAACTCTATTACTCATATATTTTTCATATTCTTCTTTCATATAGTTTGATGTTGTTTCTTTATATCTTTTATGTAAAGTTGGTATAATCCCTGGATAATCTCCTTTATAACCAAATCCAAATTTTATTTTTTCACCTTTTGTTCCGTAAAGAATTTTATTCTTTATATCTTCTGGCAAATCTTTATATGAAATATCTAAATCAAAATTCAAATATTTTGCAAGATGCTTCATTAAAGACCTATTAGAACTTTTTTCTGCTACTATGTTATTAAACCCTGGTGCGTGTATTGCTCCCTCTAATATACTTAGATTAGGGTTTGGTACTATAAGCTCTGGGTCTATCTCAATCTTATGCCCTAACCCCAAACAGTCTGGACATGCACCAAACGGGCTATTGAACGAAAATATTTTTGGTTCTATATCATCAATGCTTATATTACAATCAGAACAAGCAAAGTTCTTGCTAAACTGAATCTCTTCCTTATCTACAACATCAATTAATATCAGTCCACCTGAGATCTTCATAGCTGTTTCTATCGAATCTGCAAGCCTTTTTTGCATATCTAATTTTATTATTAGTCTATCAATAACTATTTCTATATTATGCTTTTTATTTTTATCTAATGCTATTTCTTCTGATAGATCTATTAATTCTCCATTTATTCTTGCCCTCACATATCCATCACGTCTTGCAGTGTCTAAAAGCTTTTGGTGCTCCCCTTTTTTACCTCGTATAATAGGTGCAAGTACCTGTATCTTAGTTCCTTCTTCCAGTGTCAGAATATTATCTACCATTTGATCTACTGTCTGGCTTTTTATCTCTTGTCCACACTCTGGGCAGTGGGGTATGCCTATTCTTGCAAAAAGTAGCCTAAAATAATCGTATATCTCAGTTACTGTACCAACTGTAGAACGTGGATTTTTACTTGTAGTTTTTTGCTCAATAGAAATAGCTGGTGACAATCCTTCTATATAATCAACATCCGGCTTGTCCATCAAACCCAAAAACTGCCTAGCATAAGAAGACAGAGACTCAACATACCGCCTCTGTCCCTCTGCATATATTGTATCAAAAGCAAGTGTAGATTTTCCCGACCCACTAAGCCCAGTAATTACAGTTAGCTTTTCTCTCGGTATTTCTACATTTATATTTTTTAAATTATGCTCTCGTGCACCTTTTATAATTATTTTATCATGATTCATATAAAACTCTCCTCTACAAAATCCGACCTCCTACCCTCCGACTTCCGACCTCCAATCAGTACACCCTCTCCCAATCACATACATCAACATATTTCCCCGTACCTATAGCAACACAAGACGTAGGATCATCCGCTACCATTGTAGATATACCAGTTTTTTCTTCTATTAGCTTATCAAGACCATATAGGAGACTTCCTCCTCCTGTCATTACTATACCTCTATTTGAAATATCCGATGCAAGCTCTGGTGGAGTTTTTTCAAGTACTGTATGCACCGCATCTACTATACTCATAACTGGTTCCCTAAGTGCTTCTAATATTTCTGATGATTTAACAGGCATAGTTTTTGGTAAACCTGTAATGAGATTTCTACCTCTAATAGAAATTTCTTCGTCAACCTCTCTTTTATAAGCAGCTCCTATATTTATTTTTAACTCCTCAGCAGTTCTTTCACCAATTAGTAAATTATACTTTTTACGCATATATTTTATTATTGCCTCATCGAAGTTATCACCAGCTACCTTAATAGAAGTGCTAACAACATTGCCCCCTAATGAAATAACGGCGATATCTGTGGTCCCCCCACCTATATCTACAACCATACTTCCGCATGCTTTTGTTATGTCAATGCCTGCACCTATTGCAGCAGCTATCGGTTCTTCTATTGTAGTCACCTTCCTAGCACCTGCTTGCTTTGCAGCATCCTTTACAGCTCTTTTTTCCACCTCAGTAACTCCACTTGGAATACATACCGCAATTCTAGGTTTTATAAACATTCTTTTACCTATTACTTTTGCTATAAAATCTTTTAGCATCTTCTCTGTCGAGTCATAGTCTGATATAACCCCTTCTTTAAGTGGTCTTATAGCTACAATATTCCCTGGTGTTCTACCTATCATTTGTCTTGCATCTTCTCCAACTGCTAGAACCTCTCCCGTATCCCTATTTTTTGCAACAACTGATGGTTCACGTAATACAATACCTTCCCCTTTTACATAAACTAAAACCGTTGCTGTTCCTAAGTCAATACCAATGTCAACACCCCAAAAGTTAAACATACAAAAATCCCCTTTCGTTTTAGTTAGCAGTTAGTAGATTTTACTAATCCCTAATACCAAATTTATTTTTATAAAAAACCTTGAAAAATTTTATAAAATATACTAAAATATATTATATAATCTTTTTTACAAAATGTAAAGAAAAATTTTTATAATATTGAGGTGTTACGATGAAAATATTAGGAATAATTGTTGAATATAATCCGTTTCACAACGGTCATCTATATCACCTAGAAAAATCTAAAGAAATTACAGGTGCTGATTTTTGTGTAGGAGTAATGAGCGGAAACTATGTACAACGCGGTGAACCTGCATGTATAGACAAATTTACTCGGGCAAAAATGGCACTTTCTTGTGGCGTTGATGTCATTATTGAGCTTCCTACGCCTTTTGCCTCTAGCAGTGCAGAGTTTTTTGCACAGGGTGCTATAAAAATATTAGATTCTATAAATATTGTTACCGATATTTGTTTTGGGGCTGAGACTAACAATCTAGACTTTTTATCAAAAATAGCTGATGTTTTAGTTAATGAGTCACAAAGCTTTTCATATAATTTACAAAACGCTCTTTGCGAGGGTAATTCGTACCCTAGGGCTAGAAATATAGCTTTAGAAAAGCACTTTAAGTTAGATAAATTTAAAGACTTGTTAAATTCATCTAATAATATTTTGGCTATAGAATATTTGAAGGCGTTAAAAAAGATGCAAAGCAGTATAACTCCACATTTGATTCAAAGACTACACGTAGATTATAATTCGGATAATATAATAGAAAACATTACTTCTGCTACAAATATTAGAAATTTGACAAAGTTAGGTGATTTTGAAGTATTAAAGACTATCATGCCTAAAGCTTCGTATGATCTTTTTATAGATGAACTTAGTAAAAATAATGGGCTAAGAGAGTTAAATGACTTTTCTGATTTTTTGCAATATAAATTAAAAACGATTAGTAAATCAGAGTTAGTAAATATTTCAGGGATGAATGAGGGGATAGAAAATCGGTTATTAAGGTGTGCTAATGAAAGCTACTATATTACTGACATTTTAACCAAGATGAAAACTAAAAGATACACTCATACTGCGCTTCAGAGGCTTATTTTACATACTGTTATTGGGATAGGCAAAGATTGTTTAGATAATAAACTTTATGCAAGAATTTTGGGCTTTAGAAGTGAAAGTAAACATTTACTTAAGCTAATTACTGAGAATTCTAAAATACCTGTGATAACTAGTGTGAATGATTTCTTAAAACAGAATGACTTCTCTTCTAATTTGCAGGATGAAATAGTTTGGACAGATATTTATAATTTGGTGAGTAGGAACTTAAGTTTACGATACTCTGGTCAGGAGTTGACTCATGGGATGATTGTGATGTAAAAAAAGAGAAGATAGTCGTTTCATCTTCTCTTTTAACTAAGGATTAGTTGGTAAGGCGGCTAAACCACACCCATCTTAACTTCCTTTCCTTTAAATCCCACCGCGATACATACTACATTCTCATATCCTTGTACCTGCACACCTTCTTTATATTTCTTCTCCCTTATTTGAGTCATTGCAATGTCTGTTAGTGTCTCTAGTGTTTTTGTTCCTTGGGTGCTTTCCCATTTGAATTCGAATATGTATGCTGGCTTTTGTTTGTCTTTTGGTAGGATCACTATGTCTGGTCTTCCTAGTCCATATTCTTTGTTGCTTTCTACTGTGTAGTTTGTTCCTATTAGCATAAATAATCCTAGCATAAACCCGTGGTGAAAGTTTTCGTATCTCATGTCTTGTTCCGTTTCTGGTAGGTCTTCTATATTTTTTACTTTTACGTCATTGTAGCTTACTTGTTTTAGATATAGCTCTTTTAATAGCCTTTCAAATTTTTCTATATCGCCTTTTAAGAGGCTTGTTATTATCCCCTCTATATTAGGTGATATGTTTGTATCTTCTTTGAAAAAGTTTATTATCATGTCTTTATATATTGTTTTTACTTCGATGTTTGGTATGGCTATTTTGTAAGTATAATCTTCTTCATAACCTTCTTTTTCTTTATCATATGCTTTTAGGTATCCTGCATGCAGCAGAAAGCTCCATGCTACGTTTGGTTTGTCTTTTATGTTTTGATATACTACATTTTCTTCAAGCACCTTTTTTACTTCTTCCCCTTTTATCAGCTTTTCTACTACTAGCTTTCCTTCTAGTTTGTCTAGCTGCATTACTTCTTTTATTATTCTGTTGTCACTTGTGTTTATCCAATATGGTTTTAGCCCTTCTTGTGGTGAACTCATATATTTTATTATACTCCATGGGTTATATATTACAGTGTCAAGTCCAAATATATACCCATTGTACCATCTTTTTATATCTTCTAGATTACTTGTTAATCCTAAATATTCTGCCATTTTTTCTACTTCGTCTTCTGTAAATCCAAATTTATCGTTATATCTTTCTGATAATACGGTACATACTAGAGGATTGTTAAAGTCGCTAAATATACTTTCTTGGGCTATTTTCATTATTCCTGTTAGTACTCCTTGTTTTAGTGCTTTATTGTCTTTAAATCCTTTTACAAGCATGCTTTTCATAAATTCTGTTACTTCTTTAAAATATCCGTTTATATAGCCTGATTGTATTGGTGTGTCGTATTCGTCTATTATTACCATACAATCTGTGCCAAAATATGCTTTTAGATATTCTGTTAAATTCATTATTGCATCTGTGTATTCCTCTATATTTGCTTCTAATACAATCACTTTTTCATATATTCTCTTTTCTGCTTCACTTAATACATCCCCATCTAGTAAATATCTATGCCTTTTATATTCGCTTGATATTACTTTTTTTAGGTTATATAGCGTCGATTCCCAATTATCCTGTTTAGCATTTTTTAATGTTAGGTATATTACCGGATATTTCCCTTGTTCTTTTATATATTTTTCTCCGTGTTTAAATATTTCTAAGCCTGAGAATAAATAGCTAACATTCACTTCTTCTAAGTCATATTTTCTACATTTAGGGTGTTCAAAAAAATATTCTAACATGCTCATATTTAAGGTTTTCCCAAATCTTCTTGGTCTTGTTATTAGTGTTATTTGATTAGGCGTATCTATTAATTCTTTAGCCAATGACGTCTTATCGACATAATATCCATTATTGTCGATAAGCCTTTTGAAGTTATCTATGCCTTGTAATATTTGTTTTCTTTGCATTCTATACCACCTCTTTCTCCTTTTTCTTTTCTAAGTCTAATTCCGCTATCATTACCCTTTCAATATTCGCAACATCTGTAAATACTACTTTTTTATTCCTTTTTATCATTTCCCGTATCTTTTTCATATTACTACTTATAATTTCTCCAATTGTTGTATGTACTTTTATAGGATTTCCTTTTTTTATATGAACATGATCTAAATAATATTCTGTAATAGGAAACATGTTTTGTAATAAAAATGCTGCCTTTTTATCATCATATTCACCAATTACGATAGTTAAGCACTCCCCATATTTTTCTTTTTGTTTGCTATATATTACTTCAAATTTTTCTGTTTTAGTGCTCATAGGAACTACCCAAATTAAATTCGTCTTTTCGTCCTTCATACAATAATATGTTGGTCTGTAATTACCATTTTCCTTGTTTTGCATAAGATTTTCATCACTAATTTTTGTAAAAAACTCATCTTTTATATGATATACATATCCTTCTTGATATTTCATAATCTTATCCACCTTAAAATTTAACCCTATCTGCAGTAGATAGGGTTAATTATTTTCGAGCCGGACATTTGTTAGTCGCAGCCGGTGAGCGAACAATATTTTCGAGCCGGACATTTGTTAGTCGCAGCCGGTGAGCGAACAATATTTTCTCATTTCTAAATTCATTATACAACTACTCATCTATTTTGTCAAGTAGTTTTTAAAATTGTATATTTCTATACAATAATATTATATGCCTATCAATATTACTTGATACAGTCATTATAGCTTTATTAATCAACTAACATCCAAAAATTAAATACCCAACCTACTACGCCATCTTTATTCTGAATTTTTATACTTTCCCAATACGAATTCATTGATTCATCTATAGTAATATCCAATACTTTCACTATTTCTCCTTCCAAAACTTCAATTTCATTTATTTTCGAATCCTTCCAATCAGGATTCATAGTATATGTCCTTGCTAAATCCTTACCTTCTTCGTTTAATATATAATCCGCATCAATAAATCTATCTTTTTCCGTTATTGGTTTATCAGTATAAAAAATAAACCCAGAAGAAATATATTCTTTTCCTATTACATCATTTTTATCAGTATTTCTATCTACCAGTTGATGTTTTTCATTAAGCTCTTGAAATCCTAAAATTATAGCTGGTTTGAAAATATTAATATTCTTTTCATCATTATATATTTTACTATCACCCTTAATATCATAATAATCATAAGCTTTTCCTACATCTACAAGATTTTTGTTATCCCAACAGTATATATTAATTATATTATCATCGCTTGGTCCGTAATATTCGTCACTACCTTTTGCTAAAACTGTTGTTGTTAACAATAACAACATAAATATACCTGCTAATATTTTTTTCATTCTAATCTTCTCTTTTATAATATTTTTATTACTATCATCTTAACCTACAATCAATAAAAACAACTCCCCCCAATAAATTCCCTTACTAATGAGTTCGCTGGTACTTTATCACTACTTATACCGAGTACATAGTCTAAAAACTTCAGCAATCGTTTAGCTTCAACGTACTCTGGCATTGACGAATCTATATTATATAATAACGGTGCCGCATATTGTTTTAACACTGCTATTTCGTACACCATGGCCGAGTTAAACATTACATCAGCTTGTTCTTGATAAGGAAAAATATTCTTCTCCTCTCCTTTTCTAACCTGAGACCACATATCAATAGTTTTTTCTGCTCCATATCCTCTGAAATTGTTATCTCGTACTATTCTTCTAAGTAAGCGGTTATCGGTTGTCGGTATTCTATTATGCTCATCTAGATTTATTTGAGTAAGTGCACTTACATAAATTTTAAACTTTTTATCATCTGGAATATTTTTCGTTAGCTCTGGGTTTAATCCGTGGATCCCTTCTATTATTAATATATCATTCTCCTTTAGCTTCATTATATTACCTATATACTCTCTCTGCCCTTTTTTAAAGTTAAATACCGGGAGGTCTACTTCTTTACCTGCTAATAAGTCATTCATATTTTGATTAAATAGATTTATGTCAAGTGCTAAAAGTGCTTCATAATCTGGCTTTCCATCTTCATTGATCGGTGTATGTTCTCTATCAACAAAGTAATCATCTAATGATATTGCATGTGGGTTATAGCCATCTGCTTTTAGTTGTATAGAAAGCCTTTTTGAAAATGTTGTCTTTCCAGATGAAGAAGGTCCTGCTATGAGTATAACTCCAACATTTGATTCCCTTTTCTGTATCATATCAGCTATAAGTCCTATCTTCTTCTCTTGTAGGGCTTCTGAAATAAGTATTAAATCCCCTACGTCTCCCCTAGCAATTGTATCATTTAAATCGACAACTGTATTTACATCCAATATTTCTGCCCACTTTGCTGATTCCATAAATACATTAAACAATTTATAAGAATTTGAATTCTTAACACCCTCATCTGCTGAAATATTTAATGGATAATTTAATATAAAGCCTGGATATTTATGCGTTAACTTAAATTTTTGAAGGTATCCTGTATTAGGAACCATATAACCATAATAATAATCATAAAACCAATCTAATTTGTACATATTTACTTGAGTTGAATTTCTATATTTAAATAGTTGCACTTTCTTAGATGCCTTATTCCCTGTAAATTTGGCTATCGCTTCTTTTTTATTCAAAGCAACTTTTTCAAATGCTAAATCTCGATCGACAATTTCCCTCATTTTTTCTTCAATTTTATATAATTCGTCTTCTGCAACGAAAGCACCTTCTCCATTTTTCATTTCACAATATAACCCATTATCAATAGAATGGTAAACCATAAGCCTATAGTCTTTATATAACTCAAGCATTGCCATGTTAAGTACGAAAGTCAAGCTTCTTATATACATTCTTATTCCATCCGAATTTGTCAAGTCGTAAAAAATTATATTGCAATCTTCATCTATACTATTATGTAATTCATATAACTCATTATTTATCCTAGCTAAAACAATTGGAGTCCTATACTTCTCTTTAAAATCTTTACTTATTTCAAGTAAAGTTACACCCTTTTCATAATATCTTTGTTCTTCTTCATTTATATAAACCTTCACCATATCTTCCATAATTTACACATCCCCCTATTTTATTACTAACCATTAACATTAATCCCTCACAGCTATTTACTAACTTCTTCTCTTTCGACCAGTGCTTTCTTCTTTTTTAGCATCAACATATTAAATATTATTAGAATAGCACCGATAATTATAAATCCAGTAGCTCTCTCTAATACTCCTGCTTCGTTATCAAAGAACCATCTTAGCGAAAGAATGATTGTAATTAACCAACCACTATTAAGCTTTGAAAGACTTCCTACAATTGTAGATCTATATATTAAAATTACAGCTACAATTATTAAGTAAATATTCACTACATAAAATGGTGCTTGATCTATATGTTGATATTTATTTGCAAATTCGCTAAAAATCAATAAAACGGGTGTAATAGCATATAGAATTTTTCCTGATTTATTATTCTTAACGAAATAATAAAATCCTAACATAGCTACTAATAACATTAACATAGAAACTACAATATTAAATACATCAATATATGTATACATAATACCATCTTCTATATAGTATGGATATCCGCTTATTACGACAAGCAACATTTGAGTAACTATAGTTATTTTTGCTAGTAGTTTAGTCATGTTTAGATTTAATTTTTTCATAATACTACTTATAAATAAAATAACTACAACAATCATGTTAAACATAACAAAAGGATTTACAACAGGGTTTTGAGTGGTACTCGTAAGAATCATAAGTCCATTCACTATTACTACAAATAATACGAGTTCGACTAGACGTTCACGTACTGTAAATTTATTATGAGAAATAAATTTAAGTGCAAACGGTATTATAGGTAA
>Ga0154526_1032_pt2 | contig 10716 bp, 9 predicted proteins | sample RifGroE2_FD_105669 | JGI IMG/M metagenome (GOLD analysis project Ga0154526, IMG submission 105669) | Clostridiales bacterium GWE2_32_10
AGTGGAGGTTTTAAAACGTGTTAAATCAAATAGTTCTTGTTAATGATGAAATACTTAAGATAACTCCAGTGTATATAATATTAGTAGTTTTTCTGTACATGCTGATGTATAGAAAGACTACTAATTTTTTTATATTTGTTTTAGAGAGTATATTAGTCTTTGTAGCTGGAGTTTTTATGAGTTACATAGTCTCACTCTTAGGCTTGGAGTTAGTAGCAAACAAATACTTTTTGTTGTTAATACCTATAACCTTATTGTTTGCTTATTTAAATAAAAGGTATGTATGTTTAGCGTATACAGGGAGTATGTTAGGGATAATGGCATTGTGTTTTCCTAAAATGGATATAGATATTATTTGGATAATAGGAATAGTAGGAGTTCTTCACTTGCTAGAAGGTATATTACTTCTCATAACATTAAAATATGAGTATAAACGGGAAGTTATATATTTAAAACAAAAGCTCAAACTAGGATATGTTTTAGAAAAAATGTGGATAGTTCCAGTAGTGATAACATACCCTGTGTTAGTTATTCTAGGCTTTTCGGAAAAGGAATCGAGTGGGAGAATACCAAGATCAGCAAATAGGCTTATAATATACGCATTGACATTAATATTTATATATATTTGTAGTAAAACGTTAGATTATATGGAAGTTGTAGGGTTGGTGGTAATGCCATTAATGCATGAAAGGATGGCTTCCGAAGGTTAGAAGCGTTTATGTTTGTAAGGGAGGACAAATAGAATTTTTATTCATATATTTATATCCCTTATAATAAAATATATCATAAGGGGTGATTTTTTTATGAAACTGATAGATTTGCACTGTGACACGGCTTATAAAATGTATGTTAGTAAGGATGAGGAAATAAGCCTTGAGAAAAATAATTTAAAGGTTAGTGTTGAAAAGCTTTTGAAGGTGGATTCGTTAGCACAGTTTTTTGCAATATTTTATGAGCTTGAAAATGTGAGTTATGATTATAATAAGTTATATCAAAAATATATGGAGATTTTGCAGAGGATAAAGCTTGAAATAGCAAGGAGTAGTGATATAAGCTTAGTTAGTAGTTATGACGAGATTATAAAAAATAATAAAATATCAGGGATTTTGACAATAGAGGATGGAGGAATAATATCAGGAGATATGGGGAGATTAGATAAACTTTACAACGAAGGGATTAGGCTTATAACTCTTACATGGAATCATCCAAATTGTATTGGCTATCCAAGCACGAATTTTATATATCAAAATATAGGCTTGACAGAGTTTGGACGTGAAGTTGTTAGGCGACTAAATAAAATGGGTGTAATAATAGATGTATCACATCTTTCTGATATGGGGTTTTATGATGTTGTAGAAATATCAACAAAACCATTTGTTGCCTCTCATTCTAACTCAAGGGCACTTTGTAGCAATGGTAGAAATTTAAAGGATGATATGATAAAAATAATAGCTAACAAGGGCGGAGTCATAGGTATAAATTTATATCCCCCTTTTTTAAATATGAACGGCACTGTCACACTTGAAAAAATAGTGGAACATATTAAACATATAAGAAACATAGGTGGAATAGATGTACTTTCAATAGGAACTGATTTTGATGGATTTAACTCAGATGAATACAACATGCCTATAAATGATATTGGGGAGATGAACAAGCTATCGGATTATTTAGAAAATGTTGGATTTACGTATGACGAGATTGAAAAGATTTTCTATAAAAATGCCTTACGCGTGTTTTTGCAGGCGTAAGGCAGAAATTTTATTTAGTTATTGTTTGAGCTCGCTTTTAATATTGATATGTATTTTTTTTGTTCGTAATATGAGTTTTTCTTTCCTTTTACTATATTTTTATTATGTGCTATTATTAGTACTTCATTATCAGGCAAACGTCTGATTTCATCAGGGGTAAGAAGCTCGCGGCGTTGATCAGAAACGCTTTTGCTGTCATTTTTCTTACCATCTACACCCTTTTGGGAAGTTATACTTTCGGTTTGAATAGTCGTATATCCGGCAAGCTGTGATACATAGTCAGCAGAAGCACCAGTTAATCCAGAATAGAAAACTTTAGTTTTCATATTGTTAAGTATGTTATATGCAGTTTCTTGACCATAATTTTGTTTTAGTTGTTCCATGCCTTGTAATCCTACTGATATACCTATTTGCCTACTTCGTGCAGTAGAAACCACGTTTGCAAAATTTGGTAAAGTACCTATGTTTGCAAACTCATCTAGCATAAATAATACAGGTACCGATTTATAATCAGAATAGTCCATACATTTATTAAGTAGCTGTGAGTAAAAAACCGACATAAGTGGCATTGCGAACTGTGACTTTCTTTCAGGCACGCATATAAAAAGCACAGTTGGTATATCACGTAAAATTTTAGGATGAAATAAAAATTGTACTTGTGGGACAAGTTTTATCACACCATCCTCGTCGACCTTTTTATAAGGGGTTTCTACAAATACTTGCATTTTTTTATCATTGAAAAGCTTTAGTGCATTTGCAAGTGTCACCTTAATACCTGACATTGTTTTTTCAGCACCTTTTGATTGTGCAAACATCATAAATTCTTGCATTGCTTCAGGTACCTCTGAAAATGTTTTCATCATTTCGTTGAAATCTTTATTGATAACTATATCTTTTACTTCTTTCATATCTTTTCGTTTACCTTTTCTTTTAACGTATATAAGAGCAGCGGCAAGGAGCGGCTCAGACATCGATAGCCATTCTGTATTTCCACTTGAGCCACCTGTACCAAGCTCATAGCTTTTATTACCGTTTATCATTATTAACTGTGCTATTTCTTTAAGCTCAGTGTCATCCTCGGCTATTAAAATAGGATTATAACGCATAAAAGCATCAAAAGGTTCGAGTTTTATAATATTGTATCCTAGGGTTTCTAAATGTTCTTTTGTTTGGTCGTGCAGTTCACCCTTAGGATCACTAACAACTGCTGATACCTCTCCGTTTAGCTCAAGCAGATTAGGCATGAAAAAGCTTGATGATTTGCCGCATCCTGTAGGACCTATTATTGCAACGTGTTCATAGCTTGTTTTAAGAGCTAGTTTTATATCTTTTGCTATAACAAACCCATCATCTCCAAGCAAAGATTTAAGCTCTTCAACCTCTGCCATGTAAGATGTACCTTGCTTTGTTTTTTTAGTATCTTTATAATCAAGAAGTTTTATAAGTAAAAACAACCCAAGTATGGTAAGTCCCATACCAACTAATAGCTGAATAGAAGATATAAAATTCTTATCTAAAATTGCCGGGTTAGGGTCTTGGATAAAATTGTTAATTATAAAATTAACTATAATGGGTGTATTAATAAGTAAAAGTAGGGCACCAAATATGTACGAGAGTGATAACATAAGTTTTTTATTCATTTGAGACGACTCCTTTCGGTTCTGGAAGTCAGGTGTTGAAATTCGGATTCTAGACCTCCAGCTGATATAAGTTACCTTATATCAACTAAATACATTCCTGCAATATCTGCTTTGACCAATTTCTTAATGGGAATTTTATTATAGATTTTCTCATCTGCTATGAGAGTAACTATCTGTGGGCCAACTTTGGCTTTAACTAAAGGAAACTTTTTCCCTCTTAAAAATTTTGGTATTTGATCAATTACGCTTTTAGGAACATTTTCGTCAGTTAACTTACCCTTTGTTTTGCTAATTATAAATATTGACATTGTTGACTTATGTTGTTTCATAATATCATTATATTGATTTACTTTAGGAATAATAAATTTTTTATATATTATAAAGAAAATACCCACTATAATAAGTATAACTAGTAAAACAATGCCTATTATACTCCAAATATTCATTCTAATTCCTCCCTTTGGAAAATTGAAAATCAAGAATCAAGAACTGAAAATTTTATTATTCATATTCTATTATAGTTATTTTAATACAAAATTAAATAAAATTCAAGTAGATTGTAAAAAATAATTAAATTCTCTTGATTTTTTATTATAATTAAGGTAGAATAAATAATAAAATATCTAACTTGGAGGTAAATATGAGTATATTATTTGTTTGTACAGGAAATACATGTAGAAGTCCTATGGCAGAAGTATTTGCTAAAGATATAATTTTGAAAAAAGATATGGATTATATTGTGTATTCAAGGGGACTAAATGTTTATAATCTGGGATCAGCTACTAAAGAGGCACAGGAGGTTATAGAGGAATATGGATTAGAACTCATAAATCATAGGTCGATGCAAATAACTAAAGAGGACATAACAAAGGCAGATATAATTCTTACAATGACAGTAGAACATAAAAATTATATTTTAAAGATATATAAAGAAGAAAGTGATAAGGTATATACTTTAAAAGAATATGCAGAGTGTGAGAAAAATAATTTAGATATTTTAGATCCATATGGATACGAAATACCGATATACAGAAAATGTGCGAAAGAAATAAAAAAATATGTAGAAATGGTGGTGGAAAAACTTGATAGCTATAGGCAGTGATCATGCAGGATTTGAAATTAAGAAAGAAATTATTAAATATTTAGAGAGCAAAGGTATAGAGCTTTATGATTGTGGTGCATATGAATATAATAGTGAAGATGATTATCCGGACTTTGCATATAAGGTAGCTGAAAAAGTAGCTGTTAAAGAATGTGAATTTGGAGTACTTATATGTGGGACAGGCATAGGGGTATCTATTGTAGCGAACAAAGTAAGAGGCGTGAGAGCAGCAGCTTGCTCAGAACCTCTCAGTGCTAGACTATCACGAGAACATAATGATGCTAATGTGATAGCATTTGGTGCAAGAATAGTTGGCATAGAAATGGCAAAAGCTATAGTTGACAGCTTTCTAAGTGTCCCGATAAAAATAGAACATAGGGACAAGGATGAAAGGCGAATGGATGAGATAAGAGATATAGAACAAAAACGGGGGTTTTGATATGGACTTAAAATTATATTTAGTGGCATTATTTACAGCATTTATAGTAACATATATGAGTACACCACTTAGTAAATGGATTTCAATAAAAATAGGAGCAGTAGCATATCCTAGGGCTAGAGATATGCACACAAAGCCTACACCTAGAATGGGTGGTATTGCTATAGTTATAGGGTTTATGGCTACTATTTTGATATTTACACCCATGGTAAACTCTTTGGATATGAAGAAAGTTATAGGTATAATTATAGGTGGGACGATTATATTTTTAATAGGTTTTTTTGATGATATTATGACGTTAAAAGCAAAGCAAAAACTATTTTTTCAAATATTAGCAGCAACGATAGTTGTCGCGTGTGGAGTAAAGATTGATATTATATCTTGGCCAACAGCAGTTGAGGGTATGGTTAAAATAGATAGTAATATTGTAAGCATGATTATATCTATTTTATGGATAGTGGGAGTATCAAATGCAGTAAATTTGATAGATGGACTAGATGGACTAGCTGCTGGAGTTTCTAGTATAGCTGCGATATGTCTTATGATACTTGCGATTATTGCAGGTAATGAGGTTGCTATCATTATAACAATAGCATTAGTAGGTTCTTGTCTAGGATTTTTGCCATATAATTTTAATCCAGCTAAAATATTTATGGGCGATACTGGGGCTTTGTTTCTAGGCTTTATACTGAGTATAACATCAATTTTGGGGCTATTTAAAGGGTATATGATTGCTGCACTTATTGTACCTATTATAGTACTTGGACTGCCTATATTTGATACAACATTTGCGATATGCAGAAGAATAGCAACAGGTAAACCTATAATGTCACCTGATAGGGGACACATACATCATAAATTAATTGACAGAGGATTAAGTCATAGAAATGCAGTACTAACACTATATGCGATAAGTATCTCTTTTGGAGTACTCGGCATACTAGTAGCACAAAAAAGTATATATTATGGGCTAGGAGTATTTGTACTTCTTATGATTGTAACGTACATAGTTACAAGTGGCGGAAAAGAAGATTCTACGAAATAGATGTTGATAAGTAGAGACTTTGTAAACATAATAAAGCCATATACTAGTTTACTAGTATATGGCTTTAAAATTCGCACATAGTAGGACTTGAACCCACAACACTTAGATCCGAAGTCTAACGCTCTATCCAATTGAGCTATATGTGCGTGTCTCATATCTTACTTCTGTTTACGGAGAAGGAGGGATTCGAACCCTCGCGCCGTTGTTAAGACGACCTAAGCCCTTAGCAGGGGCTCCTCTTTGGCCACTTGAGTACTTCTCCAAAGTTCTTTAAACGATACAAATAGTATTATAGCATGGGAAGACCAAAATGTCAATAAGAAATTTTAAATTAAAATTAGCCAGTGTTTTTTATCACCTTCTCATATATCTGCTCCATCTGCTCCCCAAATCTTTCAGCGGAGAAATTCTTCGCTGTTGTAAGTGCGTTTTCGGCAAGTCTTTTTCTAAAATCATCATTTGATAGAATATCATAAAGTATATGAGTTAGCTCATTATCGTCTCTAAAGAACATCCCATTAACATTATCATTTATTACTCCATCTAAATTGGTATCGTATTTTGCTATTACAGTAGTGCCAGAAGCCATGGATTCTAAGAATGTGAGACCTTGGGTTTCACTAGTGGATGCACTGACGAAGATATCGGCAGTAGTATAGAAAAGTCCAACTTTTTCCCAAGGCTGTCTGCCTGCAAATATTATATAGTCATCTAGGTTTAATTCATCCACAAGTTCTTGAAGGCTAGCCTTTGCAGGACCATCACCTACTATAATGAATTTAAAGTTATTCATATATTTAATTAAATTTGGAATTTGTTTTATAATAATATCAATGCTTTTCTCGAAAGCTACTCGTCCAAGAGAAAGGATTATTTTATCATCTTCAGATATGTTAAATTGTTTTCTAAGATTAGAAATATCTGAAGTTGTGTAATTAGAACTGTTAAAAGCACTAAAATCTATACCAGTAGGTAAAATCTCTATTGGTTTTGTAACTCCATAACTTAGGAGTGCTTGTCGTGTTTTATCAGAAGGGACAATAACAGTATCAAATGCATTACAAAAAAGTTTACTAAACATACGTACTGCAGCAGGCGTAATCATATCATTTTTTATTTTGGTTACATAATGCGTATAATTTTCCCACATCGTATGATATGTATGAATTACTGGTATATTAAGCTTTTTTGAAACAAGCTTTGCAAACACACCAAGAGAAAACTCTGTTTGGTTGTGTATTATATCTAAATTATGGCTCTTAACAATTTTTGAGTATTTATACGAATAAATGAGACCTAGTCTGTGTTGAGGAGAAAATAAAAATGGTAAACTAGGTAATCTGAAAATGTCTAATGTATTTCGTTTATAATTATGAGCTGTTGTTGTAAAAATAAAAACATTATGTCCACGTGCCTCAAGTTGCTTCTTTAAAGTCTTTATAGAAATAACCACTCCATTAATTTGAGGATCATAGGTATCCGTAAAAATTCCGATATTCATCTTGAAAATCATCCCTTTCATCTTAGTAAAGTTTTCTATACTAATCTGTAATTATTTTATATATTATACTATATAAAAAAATTTTTTCAACTATTTAAATATAAATTTTTAAAAAAAGTTTGATTTATTTAGAAAAATATCTTATAATGTATATAGAGAGGGGGAGATATATTTGAAAATAAAATTAATAGTATCAGTAGCAGTATTATTTTATTTATTACAGTTTAATTTTGCTAGTGCGCATAACCTGTATTTAAGTAGTATAATAGGTAAGGGGGAATATGGGAGCAAGGATGGAAGTGTAACGGAGGCTATATTTAGAAATCCATATGGTATAGCTTTTGATAAAGAAAATAATCTATACATAGTTGATTCTAAAAATAATATGTTAAAAAAAGTTACAGACTCTAAGGTAACTACCGTAACAGGAAAGATAGATCTTTTAGATGAGAAGGGACTTCCAGTAGGAACTTTTAAAGATGGAACGTTTAAAGATGCAAAATTTAATGAGCCTAGAAATATTGCATTAAATTTTAAGGGAGAATTTATACTAACAGATACAAATAATAATTTGATTAGGCTTGTGTCGAGTTCTAAGATTACAACTCTTGCAGGTACAGGAGAGGTAGGTTATAAAGATGGAAAAAATAATATTAGTAAATTTAATAAACCTACAGGGGTTGATATAGATAAGAATGGAAATATATACATAGCAGATACAGGTAATAATATTATAAGGATGATATCTACAAAACTTGAAGTTGCAACATTTGCAGGCAAATATGTAGAAAAAGGCGGTTATTTAGATGGCGATTTGCAAACCGCACTATTTAATGAACCTTCTGATATATGTATTGTAGGGGATGTATTTTATGTAGTAGACTCAGGAAATCATGCGATCAGAAAGATAGAAAATGGTCAAGTAACTACAATTGCAGGGCATGTGTTTTATGGTGAAACTGATAACGAATATGGGGTATCAGACGATATAAGTATGGATGCTAAATATTCGAAATTTAAATTTCCAAAGGCCATAACAACACTTACAGATGGAACAATCGTTATTGCGGATACATGGAATAAAAAGATAAAATATATTGATACATTAGGAAATATAAAAGAGTTTAAAATACTAACAAAGCTTCAAGATGGGACTACACAGGATTTTGGTATAAGTGGACCTATAGATATAGTTGAGTTAAATAATAAGCTATACGTTTCGGATATATGGGATAATTGTATATATGTGTTTGATATTGAGATAACTAATGAAACAGAACAGGCTGTAGACCTAAGTAGAAAAGTTTTAAATAAAGGTAAAATTACGGATATACCTGTTATATCAGATGAAACAAAAGTACTACTTCCTGTAAGAAAGTTTTTTGAACAATCAGGTGCTATAGTGACATGGATATCTGAAACACGCGAAGCAGTGGTTAAAATAGAAGATAATGAGTATAGATTTCAAGTAGATAATGATAATATAAAAATTGTGAATTCAACAATGATGGTAGGAATTAAATATCTAAATGAAAAATATAAACAGGATATAGTATATGATAAAACAAGCAATACTATTTTCGCATACTAGGGGGCTGGGATTATGAAAAAAAGTCTGCTTTTAATAATGATTTTTGTATTTAGTATATGTTTAATATTTGGTAGTGTAACCTATGCAGCAGGTACACTTACAAAAGCGAAGATAATGGATATATCTGGAATAGTAACTATAAAAAAAGGTGGAGGGGAGAAAACGTTCTCAGCTTTTAAAGGCATGTATCTAACAGAAGGAGATACAGTAATAACTGGCATAAATTCATGGGTAGATCTATCTATAGGAACTGAAAGCGATATAAAAATAGCAGAAAATACGCGGGTACTAGTTAGTCAACTGAATAAAACAGGTGGAAATAACAATACTGCGTTTACTCTTTGGGCAGGAGGTGTATGGGCAAATGTTAAAGAAAAACTAAATACAGGCTCAAAATTTGAAGTAAAAACCCCAACGGCTATAATGGGGGTGAGGGGTACAAAATTATATGTAACATGTAAAGATGGTAAATCAAAGTTTTCTATTTTATCAGGTAGAGCAGTAGTAAGACCAAATAAGGTTACAGATGTAACAGGTACTACTGACCGAACAAAGGTACCGGAAGAAATAATTGTAGAAAAGAATACTGAGGTAGCAATAGATGATGCAAATCCGAACTTTAGACAAGAAGAAGTTAAGACGATAGATGCTACAAAATTAGATGTCTTTGTATTAGAGGCAATAAAAGAAATAATAGAAGAGGAAAAACAAAACCCTCAAGAAATAGATATAAAGACATCAGAAGAATTAGAGCAGATAAATAAAGATCAAATTGATATTATTGATACTACTAAAGCAGAAGAATTGATAAAAGCTAAGGAAGAAGAGAGACAAAAAGAGATTGCTGATATGACTGTAAAGCAACAGATTGTAGAAGAGGCTACTGAAGCTGCAAAAACTGATATAGCAGAGCAAGCATCATATCAAGATACCACAAATTATAATCAACCCACAACAACACAGCCCACAACAACACAACCTACTGGAACGAATACAGGAGGTGGGGGAGGATCAAGTGGGGGTGGATCTACTTCAGCTAAAGTAATTACACTCGAAAATGATTCGACGAATGATAATCTTAATAAAAATATAAAAGGATTTGTAATAAAAGTAAATACAACGCTGACTACAGGCGCAGAGTTGAAATATAAGTGGACAACTAGCACAGAAAAGCCTGCTGATGGATGGATAATTGTTAGTGACCTTACAGTAGGTCAAGATGTAGAAAAACATATTGTAAGGGATGTTGTAGGAACGTGGTATTTACATGTTATGTATACTTATTCAGGAAAAGAATTATATAAGTATTTAGGACCTAGTACAATAAATGATAAAATACCTCCCACTGTAGCCGCAAATCCACAGACTAGGGCAACTTCAGAAAATGACATAGTTGTAAATTTAACATTGAGCGATAATGTTTCAAGTGTTAAATTGTGGAAATATAAATGGGGAAATACTCAAGATGCAAGCTTAGACGAGGCAACAGTTGGAAATTCTACAACATTGACTCAAAATCAAGATGGAATATGGTATCTAAGGGTTATAGCGAGGGATGTCGCAGAAAATGAGAAAATAGAAACTTTTGGACCATACATAAAAGCAAATGCACCCACATTAGCTATAACAGCCAGTACATTAGATACA
>Ga0154526_1066_pt1 | contig 10593 bp, 9 predicted proteins | sample RifGroE2_FD_105669 | JGI IMG/M metagenome (GOLD analysis project Ga0154526, IMG submission 105669) | Clostridiales bacterium GWE2_32_10
AAAAATTGGTTAGACCCCCGTTTTGAGGAATCTAACACATTCATATAAAATTTAACTAAATGACATTGGGTATGCAGATTGTATCAAAAAAAATACAATGTTAAAGTACTGTGTATAAAGAGCAATGGTCTAATGCTATATAATGATTTAAAATATTATTTATCTGATCCAGGTAGTTACATAATATTTATAGATGATGCAAATCAAGTTACCCATTTTGATTACATATTGGATTATGTTATTAATCCACCAATTGATATTAATGTCAAGATTGTTTTAACCGCAAGGGATTATGCACTAAATAAAATTCAAAAGGTAGTTTGTGCTAAAATTATACCACAAGAGGAAATCATAAATATTATAGATGAGGATGGAATACGTGATATTTTGCAGAGCAATTTGGGAATAAAAAATGAAGATTTTTTAAAACAGATTGTAAGAATATCTAAGGGGAATGCTAGATTAGCTATTTTGGCAGGGAAGATAGCAATAGAAAAAGGATATTTGGCAACTAAGAACGCTACAGACATATTTAGATTTTACTATGGAGATATTATTGAAAAAGAATTTGGAGATATAAAAAAGACTATTGTTGCATTTATTATTTCATTTTTCGGACCATTTGAATATAGAACTAATAGAATAGCTATTTGTATGATGCAAAAATATAATATTGAAGAAAATGATTTCTATTTAATATGTCACGAACTTAATGAAAAAGAGATAATTGATTTTTTTATGAATCAGGTTGTGAAAATTAGTGATCAAAGTATGGGAAATTACTTGTTATATTATGTTTTAATTGAAAAACAGTTTATTACTATAGCAGAAATTTTAAAAATTGGTTTTAATCCTTTCCAAAAGAAGATTATATATGCTTTAACTACTATTATTAACTTATTCTATTCTGAAGAGTGTCTTAATTTAATAGAAAAGCAGGTAAGAGATGTCTGGAGTAGTATAGAAGATGATGACGAGCAATTTGAATATATAAAATGTTTTCATAATTTGGACGAGTATAGGTCATTAGTTTATATCAAAAGTAAAATTGATATTATGGAAATAGAGGAATTAGACTTACAAGAGTTTAATATTAAAAGTAAAATGAATAATCATTCTATTAATTCTAAATATATAGAAGTTTTGGGAGAATTTAGAGATTCAGATAGCTATAAAGAGGTGTTTGAATTACTAATTTACTACTTTAAAAGAAGACCAGCAGAAGTAATGGATCTTTATTTTATATTTACAGATAGACTAGGATATGGTAGAAATTCATATGCAATGGAATATGAGAAAGAAATATTTAATATAGAGCACTTATGGAATGCTTCAAAAGAGGGTAAAGAAGTTAATATTACAATTTTAATGCTATACATAATAAAATATTATATGAAATGTGAATTTGATATTACTGAAAGTGGTGAAGGTAGAACCTTGAGTATTATCACCTTTAATTTAGTGAAATGTGAAGGATTAGACAAATTAAGAAAAATAATGTGGAATATATTATCTAAGCTGTATTCGAACGATAAATATACAGAAATTATAGAGGATATTATTTTAAACTACCATCCATACTCGAAAGCTCAAAGTAATATTCAAGATATTGTTGAAATAGATTTTAAATATGCGAGAGAGTATATATTTAATGATATAACTATTCCTACTTTGAATCAATGTAAGATTCTGCAGCATTTTGAGATTATATGTAACAGATTTGGAATTGTTGTTGGTGAGGTAGCAAAAAAGTATGAGTTAAATGAAACTTTTATAACCTACCAAACGCTAACTAAAACTCACGAAATAGGAAAAGATTGGAGAGAAGAAGAGAAAGAAAGAAAAAATGAAATATCTAGGATGGTTAAAGATTATTCGGAGCAAGACTTTATAAAATTATTTAGTATATGTAAGAATATTCTAGAAAAAGACAAAGAACAAGGAGAATGGTCTTTAAGGCAAGGTATATCATTAGTATTTGATACAGTAAAAGAAAAGCCTGAACAGTATATAATGGCTATAAAAGCATATTTGTTATGTGAAACACCATATTGCTTTGATATTGATAATCGGATAGGAATTCTCATAAAATATTTAGATATTGATGAGATAGAAAGAAAAATTATAAGTTATGATTACAAAGAAAAAAACGCTTGGCTAAGTGCTTTTCTTTGCAGTATTCCTGAAAATTTATTATGTGAAAAACATGTTAGGTCACTAAATAGGTTGTTCGATGAAGAAATAGAAAAAGAATATCCTGTTATCCCTGTGGTACAGAGTTTAATAAAATATCAAAAACTAGAAAAAGAAATTATATATACTTTCTCTAATAAGCTATTGAGAAAGACTTTTTATATTCCATATGTTATTGAAAATTTTTTAGGGCGTGTTATAAATGAAGAAGAAATTGAGAAATTATTTAGTATTTTCAAAGATTCTATTTCTGTGTTAGAGAATCTTTATATAATAGCAATAAAAAGACATATAGATTTTAGTGGAGATCTCTTCATAAAATTAGTCAAAAATGATAAAAATTTTATAAGAAAGTATATTTATAATATAATAAGTGATAAAAATTATAAAAATGATTATTGCGTTTTTTACAAGGTATGGGAACAAGAGAACTATAAAGAATTGATAGATATTGCATTTGAAGCTTCGATGAATTCTGAGGGAGATTTACATTTGTTTCATAGAAATCACTATTTAGAGAAAATGTTTATGAATGGAGAGAATAATACGGATATAATACTTAATCGAAAGATTGAGAGAATTAAAGAGTATATTAATAAAAATTGTAGAGATGTTGACAAATTAGTTGTAATTTTCGAAGTAATAAATGAAGTTTTGAAGACAAACAAAAAAGAGCTTGTGTTATATTTACTTAGCAAAAACAAAGATATAGAGGTATTCAAAAGTATTCCATTATTTTCATGGAGTTCCTCATGGTCTAGTAGTGAAGTCCCTATGATAGAAAATAAAATAAATTATCTAAATACATTGATAGATGCTTTAAATGGCATAGATTATATAGAACACAAGGCATATATAAAAGATATTGTAACTCAAAAGGAAAAGTATAAGCAGAATGTGTTGATTAGGGAGTATACGGAAGATAATGGTTTAGAGTAGTTAATATTTGATAAATTTATGATAACCATTTGATAACCGTGAGGAAAACATACTATAAACATTCTAAGATATACCTAGATACAAAATAATAAACAATATCCCACATTCCCTTAGAAGTTAAAAGGTTTGTGAGATACCGTGAGATATAGGATAGTAAACGGTCGTAAAATACGATGCATGTGGAGGCAGTAGTTAGGCTTACTAGGAGAGAAACCACGAAGTAAGCCTTTACTACCACCCAGACGAGGATCGCCCAAGAAGATGAGCGATAGCGAAATCTGATTGGTGCAATCTACTGTCAAGACTGTGGTGAGGCTTACCCGCAAATAGGCGGATATAATGGGTTTGAGGGGTGTTAAATTATGGAATGATAACCGTTTGATAACTAAAAGTTGAAGTGGTTATCAAAACCATATTAAAATAAAAATATTTTATAAACTTTATTTACTAAAGAAATTGGTGAAACTTATGACAAATTTATATTTAAGGAAGTGATAGTATTGAATATATTTCGATATAATCGCATTATTATTGTTGGTAATAATGGTAGCGGAAAAAGTTACTTGTCTAGAGAATTATCTGTTATCACGAGTTTACCACTCGTTCATCTTGATATCGAGTTTTGGGGACCTAACTGGGAAAAGCCACCGAAAGAGGAATGGATAAAGAAGCAAACGGAACTTATATCAAAGGAAAAATGGATTATTGATGGCAATCATACAGACACAATGGAGTTGCGATTTGAAAAAGCGGACATAATTATATTTCTGGATATAAACCGCTTTGTATGTTTGGATAGTGTATTTAAAAGACTCAGCAAAAAGCGTTCGGATTGGCCGCAGTATCTCGAAGAAAAATTGGATAGAGGATTTTTTCAATTATGTAAGGGATTGTGGAGTTTTCCTAAAACACGTAAACATACTATATTGGATTTACATAAAAAATACCACTACAAACCATTTTTGGTTATTGAGAGTAGAAGAAAAATGAAAAAGTTGTTAAATCAGTGGAGAGATGAAAAAGATAAATATATTAATCCAGCATTATAAGCATTTCTAGATTTGACATATATCTTGTCAACTCGCCCATGTGGAAAACTGTATGAAATAGTTTATATTTGTCGTGCGTTTTATTTTATAAGCAAAGCAGCGTAAACAGGGTCAGGCATTGACATATTAACTTATTTATGGTATTATTGCATTAGAGGTGAAAAAATAATGGCTAGAAAGCAAAGAATTCACTACGAAGGTGCATTATATCATGTAATGGCGAGAGGAAACAACGGAGAATACATACTAAAAACAGGTGAGAATAAAAAAAGTTACATAGACATAGTGAAAAGATATAAAGAGAGATACAGATTCGAGTTATATGCATATTGCATAATGGATAACCATGTACACTTATTGATAGAAGTGAGGGAAACTCCGTTGCAAAAAATAATGCAAGGAATTCAGCAAGTATACACTCAAAGATACAACAAACAAAACAAAAGGACAGGACACGTGTTTCAGCAAAGATATAAAGCAGAAGTATGTAATAAAGATGCTTATTTATTGCATTTAGTAAAATACATACATTATAATCCAGTTAAAGCAGGGGTAACACAAACATTGAATTATAAATGGAGTAGTCACGAAAACTATCTTAAAAACCATAACGATTTAGTAAAAACGGAAAATGTTTTAAGAGTAATATCAGAAAATAAAACAATAGCACTAAAAGGTTATAAAGAATATATGAAAGAAGAAATCGAAGATATCGAATCAAGTGAATATGAAATTACAGAAGCACAAAAGAGTATACCAAAGCCAAAAGAAAAAGGGAAGAGGATGGAAGAAATAATAAACAAAATTATTGAACGGGAAAAAATAACGATAGATGAACTAACATCAAAAAGTAAAACACAAAAGATATCAGATATAAGAAAAGCAATAATAATACTAGCAGATGCAGATATAACAAATAAAGAGATAGCAGAAAGGCTAAAAGTATCGACAACAGCAGTATCAAAAATAAAGGCAGGTCATTATAAAAATTCAAATCAATTAGAAAAGATGTTGGAAAATGGAATAAGTTAGCAAGTTGATGCCTGACCCTGAAAAACACAAAAGCACGCGAGTATAAAAATGCCAACTACCAAAAATATGAAACTTTCAATATTCTAAAAACGTACAAAAAATATGAAACTTTCAATATTCTAAAATCGTAAAATTATTTTTTAAACAGGGAGGCTCTAAAATGAATATTAGACTAGCAATAAAAAATGATCTATCAGAACTAAAATACTTATTTAAAGAGGTGGTAGATGATCTTAATAATGTAAAAAAAATAAATATGTTATGGGATAATATATATCCGTTCTGTGAATTAGAAAAAGATATTGAAAGACAAGAAATGTATGTTATTGAAGAAGAAAACAAAATACTAGGTAGCTTTGTTTTGAGTAATTATGATGATCCAGAATACCATGTTATAGAATGGGCATCTGATAATAAAAGATGGTTTTATTTAAACAGATTAGTTATATTACCTACAAAACAAGGTAAAGGTTATGCAAAACAAGCGATGCAATTTATTTTTCAATATTCTATAGATAATAATTATGAAACAATAAGATTAACTGTACATAAAGATAACTTATATGCTATAAATTTATATGAAAAATATGGGTTTATAAAAGTAAAGAATGGTTACTGGACTCTTGATAATGAAATATTTTATGGATTTGAAAAAAATATATAAATAAAAATTTTATAGGAGATGTTAATATGATAGATAGCTTATTAGGGTCAGGCATTGACATATTAACTTATCTATGGTATTACTGCATTAGAGGTGAAAAGATAATGGCTAGAAAGCAAAGAATTCACTACGAAGATGTATTATATCATGCAATGGCGAGAGGAAACAACGGAAAATACATACTAAAAACAGGTGAGAATAAAAAAAGCTACATAGGCATAGTGAGAAGATATAAAGCGGAAGTATGTAATAAAGATGATTATTTGTTGCATCTAGTAAAACACAAAAGATATCAGACATAAGAAAAGCAATAATAATACTAGCAGATGTAGATATAACAAATAAAGAGATAGCAGAAAGGCTAACAGCAGTATCAAAAATAAAGGCAGGTCATTATAAGAATTCAAATTAATTAGAAAAGATATTGGAGAATGGAATAAGTTAGTAAGTTGATGCCTGATCCTGAAAGCTACTATTAACTAGAAAATAAATTAAATTTATATAGATGAAGCAACTTGGACCGCCATCGCGGTAGCGATTTTGTTCAATTCATCAAATAACACATCACCATACATAGCACTGGGATTTCGAAGCTTAAAATCAAACGGAAAGTATCGATACGTTTGGTTATATAAAGGAAAGTTTCAGTTGCCAACAGATAACTACAAAACTAAGGGAGAAAGTGCAGAATTCCAAAGCACTACAATATCTGCAAAATTTGTGTCTAGAACCAAAGGTGGGAACTGGAAAGCACAAGTAGATGAAGATGATGCAGGAGTTGGAGAGGGAGTTGTAAGCGGTTGGTTTGCAAGTGTGTATGAGTAAAAAGAAGGAGAATATAATCTATGAAAAAAATAACAATAAGTGGAAGTATGAAGTCTAGAGATAAAATAAAGGATACAAAAGAAAAACTAGAGAGGCTTGGATTTGAAGCATTATTTCCTAATTTAGATTACTCAGAAGAAAATGGAGGTGTTGCTGAAAGTCAAGATGAAAAAAGCAAACTTGCTTGGGATCATTTTAAAGCAGTTGAAGAATCTAATGCGGTATATTTTCTATTACCACAAGGGTATATGGGAACAAGTTGCAAACTTGAACTAGGATATGCATTAGCATTACGAAAAGATATATTTTTTTCTGAAAAGACTAATGATATTGGGTTAGACAGCTATCCTAAGGCTTTTATAGATATAGATAATTTAGAATATTTAAGAGATCTAATAGAAAGTGAATTATAAAAGAAGGGGGAACAAGGCGGAAGTATGTAATAAAGATGATTATTTGTTGCATCTAGTAAAACACAAAAGATATCAGACATAAGAAAAGCAATAATAATACTAGCAGATTCAGATATAACAAATAAAGAGATAGCAGAAAGGCTAAGAGTATCGACGACAGCAGTATCAAAAACAAAGGCAGGTCATTATAAGAATTCAAATCAATTAGAAAAGATGTTGGAGAATGTAATAAGTTAGTAAGCTTATGCCTGCCCCTGAAAATTAATGACCAAAAGCTTAAGTGGTTATCAAAATGAGGGGCTGAACAGATTATAAAATGGTTAATAAGTTTGGTAAAAGATGAAATCTGGTGTGGTTTCCACATGCGGAGTAAAAAGAGATTAAGGGGTTGTATTATGGCAAATTATAATAAACATGGTCTATCGAGAGATATACCTGAGCAAGTAAAAAGAGAGGTTCGCCAACGTTGCGGTTTTGGATGTATCATTTGTGGTTATGCTATGTGCCAGTATGAGCATGTTGATCCAAAGTTTCATGAAGCAGAGGAACATATTGCAGATTGTATAGTCTTGCTTTGTGCCACTTGTCATGATAGTGTTACAAGAGGAATGTTATCGAAGGATACAGTAAAGGTAAAATCGAAGACGCCTAAATGTAAGGAACAAGGTTTTTCATTTGGTGCGTTTGATATTGGCACAACTTCGCCTGAAATTATAATAGGTACCATGAAAGCAAAGAACGCTGAAACGTTTTATATTAACATTTATGGTGATGAAATTTTTTCTGTGCAATCACCATCGATTTTAGGACAACCTTTTTTAATTAGTGCTAAATTATGTGATAGAGACGGTAAAGAAATATTAAGGATAAAAGATAATATATGGGAAACTTCTTCGGCTAATTGGGATGTGGAAGTGATTGGTAGCAGAATAATTATTAGAAAAAAGCTAGGTGATATAGTCCTAGCTCTTAGAAGCGAACCACCTGATAGGCTTGTGGTTGAGAGATTGTATATGGTTTATAGAGGGGTACAAATTCGAACTAAAGAAGATGAAGATCTTGAAATAGAAACTTTCATAGGACAAATTATAAAATCACCAGGGATTGAATTTCATAATGGCAAAGGAGGTATTGAATTCACAAAAGATGGGGCGATAACTATGGGGAGTGGAGGTCAAGGTGGAACTGTAATGGTGAAGGGTGGAACGACTTTTAAGAACGGTGCCCCACTAGAAGAAACTCAAAGTAAAAAAGCAAAACAGGAAAGAAATTTTCCATGTTCATGCGGAAGTGGAATAAAATATAAGTATTGTTGTGGGAATAAAAATAAAAAAATTTGATAACGCTGAAGTGATTATGAAAATTAAAAAATTCAGGGATGAAATGTGTATAAAATCGTTAATAACTTTGTGAAAGATGAAATTTGGTATTGTTTTCTATTCAGTTTTTGGATATAATTAGGCAATCTAGGAATGATGCAGGTCACCCAACTGGAATTAGAGTGTGAATAGGGTCAGGCATTGACATATTAACTTATTTATGGTATTATTGCATTAGAGGTGAAAAAATAATGGCTAGAAAGCAAAGAATTCACTACGAAGGTCATTATATCATGTAATGGCGAGAGGAAACAACGGAGAATACATACTAAAAACAGATGAGAATAAAAAAAGCTACATAGACATAGTGAGAAGATATAAAGTGGAAGTATGTAATAAAGATGATTATTTGGTGCATTTAGTAAAATACAAAAAAAGGCAGACATAAGAAAAGTAATAATAATACTAGCAGATGCAGATATAACAAATAAAGAGATAGTAGAAAGGCTAAGAGTATCGACGACAGCAGTATCAAAGATAAGAATTCAAATCAATTAGAGGGGATGTTGGAGAATGAAATAAGTTAGTAAGTTGATGCCTGACCCTGAAAGCTACAGAATTCGTGGCGGAGCAAAACGAATGATAGATGTGAGCATACTTGAAAATCCTAAAGTAGATGCAGCATTTGCATTTCATGTTTGGCCAGAATTTGAATATGGGATTATTGGCTTAAAGGATGGCATATTGACTGCGACATCTGATATATTCAGAGTTAATATTACCGGCAAAGGTGGTCATGTAGCAAAACCTAAATCAACAAACAATCCTGTTCTTGCAGTATGTGATGCAATAATGCAAATTAAATTGATAGAAAATTCCGAACCACACATACTGGATATAGTAGATGTTGATGTTAAAGCAGACGCTAAAAATATTATACCTACGAGTGGAATATTTTGGGGTTCAATTAGAACACTATCATTAGAAACACGAGATTTATTGGAGGGTGAAATTTTAAAAATTTTAGAAGATACTAAAGAAAGATATAAGGTTGAATATGAAATTGATTTTATACATTTAGATTATCTCCCAGTAATAAACGATTTGAATAATACAAAGCATTGCGAAAACTCAGCTTCAAAGGTTGCTATAGTAAGGCGTTTAATTAATCCATATTTTATAGGCGAGGATTTTGGATGGTTTTCTTCAAGTGGAATACCGTCAACTTTGATGCTACTTGGTTGTTCTCCAATAGATAGGATTGGGAACAACGAATTACACACTGATAATATGATCGTAGACGAAAGAACATTACAGTTGGGAATTGATATTATGACGGATGTAGCATTAAGTTACAATTTAGAAACTAACATTAATATCACATCAGGGACTAAATATGAAATTACTGATGAAGCTATGCAAAATACTCCCTCAAATACATGTAATAATTCACAAGCTGGGGATTTAGAATTACAAGAATATATGGATATTGATTACTAATCTTGTAAATGTCAATACTTTTTTGTAGGTTTTCCTACATTTTTTGCAGGAGCTTATGCCAGATATTGGGTTATGTAATAACATTTTGTGTGTGAATAGGGTCAGGCATTGACATATTAACTTATCTATTGTTACAAATTTTGATGCTGTAGAAAATAAAATACTTATTTATGATAAATTTACAAACGGTAAAGTGTGGGGTGAAGAAATAGATGAGTTTGTAAAAAGAATAGAATATTAAACTTTAAATAGTAATAATAAATAGTTATTGAAGTCAGGCTTGACAAAAAAGTACAAAAAACTATTGACATGTACATTTACTCCAACTACTTATAGAAATAATAAGTTATTATAAAAAACTTATTATTTTTTTTATAATAACTACTTGACAGTTATAAAAATGTATGATATTATAATATAAAGTTATTAACTAAACAAGTATAAGTATAAGCGCAAGATATTTTTTTAAGTATAGTTATTATTAAAACGATAATAATTAAAAGATAATAAATACACTTTAAATATTATATAAAACAAGACTTAAGCAAAGTCAAAGTTGAAACATAAATTAACAAATATTGATGAATTCATATTCATAGAAAGGAGGTTCTTATGAAGAAGCTAGAAGAAAATAATGTCTACTTTTATATAGATAAAAA
>Ga0154526_1078_pt3 | contig 10573 bp, 12 predicted proteins | sample RifGroE2_FD_105669 | JGI IMG/M metagenome (GOLD analysis project Ga0154526, IMG submission 105669) | Clostridiales bacterium GWE2_32_10
GAACATTTTACAGAGTTATAGCACTTCCCGCCGAAATCAATACCGATAATGTAAAAGCAAGTTACCAAGATGGTGTACTATCTATAGTAGCTTCTAAAACCAACTCTACTAATGCCAAACAACATAAAGTAGTGATAGATTAATTGCTAGGAGAGGAAAAATATGAGCTACAATGATTATGACACAGGAGTACATGTAGATCCTGCTACTGTAATAAACAATGGCATTATAGAAGTAAGTTATAGCGGTATGCTGTCTCAAGAGGGTGCAAAGGAAATATACTTGCACTACGGTTCTTCATATTTAGAAGATTGGGCAAATGTTAATGATGTAAAGATGGTAAAAAACCCAAATGGAGCATTTTCTGCAAATTTAACTGTTCCCAAAGGAAATAAGTTAAATATTTGTTTTAGGGATAATGCTTATAATTGGGATAATAATACTGGTAAGAATTATGTTTTTGAAATAAAGAAATAGAAGCTAGATCTAGCTTCTATTTCTTTAACTTTCAATCCGTCTAATATTCGCTCCAAGCGAATTTAGTTTTACCTCAATCTCCTCATATCCTCTGTCTATATGTTCTATCTCACTTACCTCTGTTTCTCCTTCTGCTACTAGCCCCGCGAGTACAAGAGCAACTCCACCCCTCAAGTCTGGTGCTTTAACCTTTGCTCCTGTTAGCTTTTCTACCCCTTTTATGACAGCTACATTTCCTTCTGCTTTTATATTAGCTCCCATTCTATTTAACTCATCTGTGTACTTAAATCTGTTTGACCATATCGTTTCTGTTATCATGCTTGTTCCATTTGCAATTGATAGTAATGCTCCCATTTGAGATTGCATATCTGTTGGAAATCCCGGGTGAGGTAGTGTCTTTACGTTTATTCCTTTCAGTTCACCTTTTCCTACTACTCTTATAGTGTCTTTTATTTCTATTATTTCAACATTCGCTTCCCTTAGTTTCGCGGTTATCGATTCCATATGTTTTGGATTTATATTTTTTATAGTGATATCTCCATCACTTATAGCTGCCGCAACCATATATGTACCTGCTTCTATTTGATCAGATATTACTGTATGCGTACAACCACCTAATTTTTCTACTCCCTCAATTTTTATGATGTCCGTTCCTGCACCTTGTACTTTTGCACCCATTTTATTTAAAAAATCCGCTACATCAACAACATGTGGCTCCTTTGCTACATTTTCTATTATAGTTTCGCCTTGTGCTAGAACTGCTGCAAGCATAGTATTTATAGTAGCTCCTACACTAACTACATCAAGATATATTTTTGTACCAACCAGCTTCTTTGCCTCCACTTTTATTAAACCATGTTCTATTTTCACAGCTGCCCCTAGCATCTCAAACGCTTTTATATGTTGGTCTATCGGTCTACTGCCTAGATTACATCCACCTGGTAATGGAAGTTCCACTTTCCTATACCTCCCAAGTAAAGCTCCTATAAAATAGTATGATGCCCTCATCTTGCTGACTTCATCAAACTCAAATTTGTACTCATTTATTTTTGTATCCGATACACTCAAAATATCCCCAACAAATTCACATTTTGCTCCTATCTTTTTAAGTATATCCACAAGCAATCTTGTATCACTTATATGTGGCAGATTTCTTACTACTGTTTCCTTACTTGCAAGAAGTACTGCTGGTATTATTGCCACAGCTGCATTCTTAGCACCATTTACTTTTATTTCACCTTTAAGTTTTTTTCCACCCTTTACAACTAGTTTTTCCATCTCCTCAATCCTTTCTATAATGTTATCATTCAAATTCCCCCAACATCTTTACCTCTACTTTTAGCTGTACTCCATATAAATTATATACCTCATCTTGTATATATTTTATAAGTTCGATTACATTCTTTGCAGTTGCGTCTCCTGTGTTTACTATAAAATTTGCATGTTTTTCTGATATTTGTGCTCCACCTATAGTATATCCTTTGAGTCCTGCATCCTCTATCATTTTTCCAGGATAATGCCCTTCTGGTCTTTTAAATACACTTCCTGCATTAGGTAGGTCAAGTGGTTGCCCATTTTGTCTATGCAAACGTAATCTTTCTCGTATATTCTTTATTTCCTCTTTTTCTCCTTTTGTAAGCTTTATTTTTACTGATAGCACTACATAGTTTGCATCCTGTATTGCACTATATCTATAATCAAATCTCATTTCGTCATTATATATAACCTTAACTTCATTATTCTGGTCTAATGCTTCTACTTCCGTCACTATTTGTTTCATTTCGCCACCATATGCTCCTGCATTCATATACACTGCGCCACCTACAGTTCCAGGTATACCGCATGCAAACTCCATTCCGGAAAGTGAATTTATATATGCTTTATATGAAACATTTATAAGCCCTGCACCTGCCTCTGCATATATTTCATCATCATTTACCTCTATTTTCGATATATTATCTTCTATATTTATTATCACACCACGAAATCCATCATCTGATACAAGTAGGTTGCTCCCTCTACCTAAGATAAAGTATTCTGCTCTATTTTCTCTACACACTTTAATGCAATAAATAAGTTCTTCTTTATTTTGTGGTATCACAAAAATATCAGCATTCCCACCTATCTTATATGTAGTATGATTTGCCATACTTTCACCTTTCAATATATATTTTTCGTCTATTCTACATTTTAAATGCTCAACAATTTTTTCTATATTCATATTCTTTTTCCTTTCAATAATTTAATTAGTAATCATTATTATACATATATATTTTATATTATGCTAAATATGTATAAATACAACCTTACGAATTTATTCTTTCTCACCTTTTTCACCCTTTTGCCTTATTATAAAATGTACTGGTGTACCGTCAAAACCAAATGCTTCTCTAACTTTGTTTTCAATGTATCTAACATAAGAAAAGTGCACTAGTTCTTTATTGTTTACAAATAAAATAAACGTAGGTGGCTTTATAGTTGCTTGTGTGGCATAGTAAATTTTCATTCGTTTGCCTTTGTCAGTTGGTGGCTCATTCATCGCAACAGCTTCAACTATAACTTCATTTAGCATACCTGTAGTTATTCTCTTGATTTGATTTGCGTGAATTTCTTTTATTGTCTCAAAAAGTTTATTTACCCTTTGCCCTGTAAGTGCAGAAATAAAAATCTTTTTCGAGTATGGCATAAAACCAAATTCCCTATCAATCTCTTTTAAAAACTTATTCATAGTCTTATCATTTTTTTCTACTGCATCCCACTTGTTAACCGCAATAATAATTCCCTTTCCTCTATCATGTGCCATACCTATAATCTTAGTATCCTGTTCACTTACACCTTCGGTTGCATCTATGATAAGAACCACTATATCAGCTCTTTCTATAGCCGATATAGCCCGTACTACGCTATATCTTTCTATAGCTTCTGTAACCTTACTTTTTCTCCTTATCCCTGCTGTATCAATAAACAAAAACTTATCTTCCCCTATTTTTGCATAAGTATCTATAGCATCTCGTGTTGTCCCAGCTATATCGCTTACTATAAGCCTATCTTCTTTTAGTATTTTATTTATAAGTGATGACTTTCCGACATTTGGTTTGCCCACTATTGCTACTTTCATCACTTCTTCATCAAAATCATCTTCTGTTTCTTTTGGAAAATGTTCTGCTACCTTTTCTAACATATCTCCAAGTCCCAGTTTTTGTCCAGCCGATATAGGCACTGGTTCTCCTAAGCCCATGTTAAAAAATTCATATAAAGACGCCCTATCAGACATATCATCCATCTTATTTACTACCAAAATAATCGGCTTTCTTGATTTTCTAAGTATTTTAGCCACCTCATAGTCAGAATCTACAATTCCCTGCTTAACGTCAACTACGAACATTATAACATCTGCGGTATCTATAGCTATCTCTGCTTGACGTCTCATCTGCTTTAAAATAATATCATCCGATTTAGGTTCTATTCCGCCTGTATCAATTATCATAAAGTTTCTTCCCAACCACTCAGACTCTGCATATATTCTATCTCTTGTAACTCCCGGAGTATCATCTACTATAGAAATTCTATCTCCTGCAAGCCTATTAAACAATGTTGATTTACCTACATTAGGTCGTCCAACTATCGCAACTATCGGTTTCATTGTAATTCACTCCTCTTTATCTCTATCACTTCTATCATCTCAACTGCTTCCTGTATCATTTCCTCTAGCTTGTCCATCTTCACCTCTTCTATTATTATTCTATCTAATCTTGGCTTTGTGTATGGGTGCTTTGCTACAAAGATTGTGCAGCAGTCTTCATATGGTAAGATAGAAGTATCATATGTATCTATCTTTTTAGCTAATCTTACTATCTCATCTTTGTCAAATCCTATTAGTGGTCTAAATACAGGCATGTCTAGTGCTGCATCTGTTGCATATATACTTTTCATAGTTTGGCTTGCTACTTGTCCAACACTTTCACCTGTAATTATAGCATATGCCCCCTCTCTTTTTGCTACTGCCTCTGATATTTTAAACATAATCCTTCTCATTATTATAGTGAGTGCCTCTTGCTTACATTTTTCTCTCATATGGAGCTGCAAATCTGTAAAGGGAACAACGTAAAGTTTCATATTTCCTATGTATTTAGATATTCTTTTAGATAAATCTATCACCTTTTGTTTTGCACGTTCACTTGTATATGGTGAGCTATGGAAGTATATAGCATCTACCTCCACTCCTCTTTTGGCTATCATCCATGCAGCTACTGGACTATCTATCCCACCTGATAGCATAGCAAGTGCACGACCATTTGTACCTACTGGCATACCACCTACTCCTGCTACTAAATTAGAATATATATATACTTCGTCCCTAACCTCAATCCTTAATACAAACTCAGGCGAATGTACATCTACTGATAGATTATCCATATTGTCATATATATATCCTCCTACTTCTCTTGCTATTTCTGGTGACGTAAGACTATAGCTCTTATCTGCTCTTTTTGCCTCTACTTTAAAACTCAACTTTTTATCTTTAGTCTTTTCTTTAGTATGCATTAATGCTATATTTTTGATATTTTCAATATTTTTATCTTTTGTCCTATATACTTTTGCAACTCCTATTATACCAAAAGTATTTTTTACTCTTTCTATCAATATTTTTTCATAATTTTCATCTAAACTTAGAGGCTCAATTATTATTTGACCCAAATTTTTTCTAATTTTGAATTCACCAAGTCCCTTTATATTTTCCCTCAAATTATCAATTAATTTGTTTTCAAAAATATATTTATTCCTACCTTTTACCCATATCTCCCCGTATTTTGCTAAATAAATGCTGTCCATTTTCTTCATCCTTTCAAATTTGTGTTTACCACCTGTTTTTTATTCCCCTCGTACAACCTTTCGTATTTTCTCTACCAAATTAGCTATGTTGTCTACAATATACGATATGTCATCTTCATAATTATCTGGTCCAAAGCTTAATCTTATAGTACCATATATTTCATCTGGCGAGAGCCCTATTGCAATCAATGTTTTGCTCAAATCTGTCTTTTTAGTCGAACATGCTGAGCCTGTTGATATATATATGCCTATATCAGATAGTGCATGTAGTAATGCCTGACCTTTTATATCCTTAAATCTTAAACTTAAGATATGTGGGACACTTTTATTAAATTCGGCCCCATTAACTACCACATCATCTATTTTATTAAATATCTCTTCTACTAACTTTGTTTTAAATTCCATCATATTTTCCATATTACTTTTTAGATTTTTATACGCTTCTTTTGTAGCCTCTCCTAATGCAACTATCCCCATAGCGTTTTCTGTTCCTGAACGTAGTCCTTTTTGCTGCCCACCTCCATGAATAATAGGAATTATTTTAACTCCTTTTCGCACATACAGTGCGCCTATTCCCTTAGGTGCATGTATCTTATGCCCACTTATAGATAATAAATCAATATGCTCTTTATCGACATTTATAACAAATTTTCCAAATGCTTGTATAGCATCAACGTGAAAATAAATTTTTGTATTTTTATTTTTTATTATATTGCCTAGTTTCTCTATATTTTGTTTTGTACCTATCTCATTATTTACATACATTATACTTACAAGCGTAGTATCTTCTCTTATTGCGTCTTCTAATTGTTTTTCATCTACATATCCCTTTTTATCCACATCTAAATATGTGACATCAAACCCTTCTGCCTCAAGTGCTTTAAATGTTTTTTGAACAGATGAATGCTCTATCTTTGTAGTTATTATGTGCCTCCCTACATTCTTATTTGCTTCACTTACACCCATTATGGCCAAATTATTAGCTTCTGTTCCACCTGATGTGAAATAAATCTCTTCTTCTGAACATAAAAGTACATTAGTTATTATATTTGCAGCGTTCCTTATTTGATTTTCAGCTTCAAGTCCTTTATTGTGCATTGATGAGGGATTTCCATAATTTACAGTACACATGTCTATTATCCGTTCCATCACTCTATCAGATACTTTTGTTGTAGCAGCATTGTCTAAATAAATCTCTTTTTTTCTGTCCATATTTTAATCTCCCTTTCATACTAAATGTTTGTGTAAATATTCATTAATTCTAGCTTCTTCCCTGCTAGATAAATGCAAATATTTACATTTATATAAATAATCATCTTTTTCTTCGATAACTTCTGATATTTCTGCAACTAGAACCAACTTATTGTCCTCACTTAATGGCAATTCAAAACAAAAAGACATCCTTTTCTGAAGACTAAAGAAGGTTCTAAATTCTATTCCGCTAATAGTCACTCTCGTAATATCTATTTCCAATTTATCAGCTAAATTCAATTCTTCACCTGTTGGTTTAAATATATGCAGAATCATAGTATTTATGTTACTATCAAGCAAATGTTCACTTTTCTTTTCTTCCATCATTTTTTCCTCCTTGTAATCAAAATACAAATTTCTGTTCCCATCACTTATCTACTAGTATATTCTCTGTAAATTTTTTATTATATTTTCTTTGTATATACTTGTCAATCATTATTTTTAAAACTGCAAATGTAGGAACTCCTAGAAACATACCTATAATTCCAAACAAGGCACCTCCTATCGTTGTTGCTAATATTACATTTATAGGTTTAAGACCCAATGTATCCCCTAAAACCATTGGTTCAAATATATTACCATCTAATTGCTGAAGTAGTAAAATAAATACTGCTACCCATATAGCTTTTACAACTCCATCTTGAAGTAAACATAAGATTATAACCGGCACCGAGCCTATTATAGGTCCAAAGAACGGTATCATATTAGAAACTCCTACTACAAATCCCCCAAGCAAAGCATATTCTAAATCAAATGCAAGAAATCCTAAAAATGATAATGTTCCTACTATTGTAGAATCTATAGATTTCCCCATTATAAATTTTCCAAATATATGATCAAAAAGCTTTATAAAATTTATAACTTTATACGCTCTTCTTCTATTTATAAAGGTTATACTCATCTTTTTAAAATTCCTATAAATCTCTTCTTTATCAATCAATATATATATTGATAGTATTATACCAATAAATATTGTAAGTATACCCTTTACACTTTCTAGTATATTTAGCGATATTTCCATCATTTCAGTATAACTACCAGTTATTTCATGTAATTTATTTTCCCAAAGATTAACCATATCAGCATAATTTATATTCAAATCAATATTATAATCCCTTAGAATATTATATCTAAGCTTATCAATTTTATCTGGCATATTATCAATAAATTCTTTACCATTTACAACAATTTGCGGAAGTATATAATTAAGTACTATAGTTAAAAATATTACTATAATAGAAATAACTGTAAAGACAGACGTAACTCTTATAAATTTAACATTTTGCTCCTCCCCATCTATTTTTCTACTAAAAGCTTTAGAATAAATTTTTTTCTCAAACCAGTTAACAGAAGGCTTTAGTACAAAAGCTATAGCTAAGGCATATATGAGAGGAGTCAGAATATCAGTTACAAAAATGAAAGTAGATATAAAAAAATTATATACAATATCTATATGCCCTATAACTTTTTCAAATAATATCCCAGCACAAACAATAAAGAAAGTATATACAGCAAACATACCATATTGAGTACTTAAAAACCTCTTCATAAAACTACCCCCAAGTGTTTATTTTAAATTGCTATTATATATTGTATAGGATTTTTCAAAAAATTGCAATAATTATTTGACAAAATTAAAAAAATAATTTATAATGTAGTATATAAGTAATTATTAAAACCTATTTTTACGCACCATTAGCTCAGCTGGTAGAGCAGCGGACTCTTAATCCGGAGGTCCAGGGTTCGAACCCCTGATGGTGCATTTTGCTCTTTCATGCGACTTTGGCGGAACTGGCAGACGCGCAGGACTAAGGATCCTGTGGGAGCAATCCCGTGAGAGTTCGAGTCTCTTGAGTCGCAGAATAATAAAAGTCAGTACACTATATAGTGTACAGGACTTTTAAGTTATTTTATTTCATATGAATCATCTTCTACTTGATTTCCTATCTCTTGTTCATTAGTTTTAATTCCAAGACCTAAATCAATATCATTAGGATTTCAATTATATTTATCAAGACATGTTTTTTACTCTATAATATTTTTGTTTACTACTATTGGGTTTGTCAGGTATAGTCATTTTTACTAGTCCTAGACGGGTTGCAGGTATCAAATAATTTTGTCTAAAAGTAGGTCTATGCTTTATACCTATTTTATCCATAATCTCTTTTGCCGAGAGTTTTTCATCACTCATAGCTTCAAGAATTTTTAACACTTGTTCGGTTACTTGTTCGGTGTCGTTATCGTTTTTTGCAATTTCAATAAAAGTATCATATATAGCTTTCGCTAAAAACTCAACAAATTTTCCTGAATCAGCGTCTTTATCACACTCACCTAAGACCCTGTAATATTCATCTTGCCTTTCTTTTATTAATGTTTCTATGGGGAGCCAAGCAAATATAGGCTTCCACTCGTGAAGTATTAAGGTTTGCCACATTCGTCCCATTCTACCGTTCCCATCTTCAAATGGGTGAATAAATTCAAATTCATAGTGAAACACACTGCTTTTTACTATTGGATGTACATCCTCTGCATTTTTTAACCATGTTACTAGATTATCTATAAATTCTGGCACTCTATTTGCTGGTGGAGCCATATGGACCAAGTCTTTACCTGCAAATATCCCTACTCCCTTACTTCTAAACACTCCCGCTTCTTTTGTTAAGTCTTTCATTAGAATTTTATGCGCTGCAAGCATATTCTATATATTGTATGGGACAAATGATAACAACCTTTCATATGCAAGAAATGCATTCTTAACTTCACATATCTCGGCTGGAGCTCCTAAGACTCTCTTGCCATTTATTATATCTGTTACTTGCTCCAAAGATAGGGTATTGTTCTCTATAGCAAGTGATGCATGTATAGTTTTTACTCTGTTATTTCGTCGTAGTTTTGGATTAGAGCTCAACTTTTTACTTATTGTAATTTCAGTTAATATTTCAGTTATATCAGAAATAAGACTTATAGTTTTATCGGTTATACTATAAGGTGGCTTATAATCACTATCTGCCATAAATCTCCCCCCTCTCAATTAACTTCTCATACTATATTATACCATTCATATTTGTTTTTCTCAATACGTTTTCCAAATTTTTTCCCACACAAACCAATGTAGTGAATTATAAAAGTAAGTGCAACCTTTGTAATTCACCTTTTCATATTTTAAACAATAAAAAATAGCCATCTTGGCTATTTTCCACATCCTACCTCATCTACACAAATGCAGCCTCAGTTGCAACCACTTTGGATAGCCTATCATTGGCTACCTTCCAGTCGACATTCATCATAACTTTATTTATATATGTTGTTGTATCTTGACCATAATCCATAAAGTAAGCATGCTCGTACACATCAACAACCATCAAAGGTGTCGAGTCAACAATAACTCCTTTATCATGTGCATCTAAGCCACATATATGAAGATTTTTTAGCGTTTTATCATATGATAGCACTGCCCATCCTCTAACACTATGAGCTACATCTTTAAATTTTTTTTCAAAATTAGCATAGCTGCCAAATTGACTGTTTATCATATCTAAAACCTTTCCTTCACATTTGCTATTTTGTTTATTTAAATTTCCAAAGTAATATTCATGTAGTTTTACAGCATCAAAGGCATACGCCTCACCAACTTTTAATCCCCTTACCGTACTATATGTGTTATCTGGTTGTCCAAAATCCGATTGACCCGAAAGTGCGTTCATCGTCTCATTTGTCTTATTTACATATTTGGTATATATTTTATAATGCTCTGCTAGTTGTTTTTCAGTCAAAGCATCTACACCATTAAAACTAAATTGTTTAGCTTGAATATTCATAAAAATCCCCCTTTTATAAGTTTCGTGCCTTTCTAGCACTCTCACATCTTATATCTAAAATTTGTTTTACTCCGTAGGTATAATTAGTTCTTGTCCAACATATATTTTATCAGGACTAGAAAGATTATTTGCATTCATAATCTTTTTAGCATTATCTATAGTATTATAATGCAAAAAACTTATTTTATTCAGAT
>Ga0154526_1034_pt3 | contig 10364 bp, 10 predicted proteins | sample RifGroE2_FD_105669 | JGI IMG/M metagenome (GOLD analysis project Ga0154526, IMG submission 105669) | Clostridiales bacterium GWE2_32_10
TACTTTACCTATTCCTTTTATGTATTTATTTTGAAATCCTGATTTTATGTCTGGTGGCGAAACTATGTTTTCATCTGGTATGCTTAACACCTCCGATACATTGTCTACTATGAGCCCTATTAGAATATCCTTTATTTCTATAACAACAATACATGTCCTGTCATTATACTCCATAAACTCTTTTTTGAACTTTAGCCTTACATCAATAACCGGTATTATGCTTCCTCTTAAGTTTATTATACCTTTAACATAATGCGGAACCTCTGGAACCTCTATAATGGGTTGTATACCTATTATTTCTTTGACAAAGCTTATTTCAAATCCAAAATATTCACTTCCTATAGCAAAAGTCAAAAATTTTCCATGTTGAGTATCCTCTTCGTTTTCTAACACTATTTCTTTTGTCAAACTCGACATCCTCTCTTCGCCCCCTTTTTTTAGTTTACACCACTTGGTTTATTATTCCAGTAATATCTAATATTAAGCTTATATTGCCATCACCTAAAATTGTACATCCACCAATTCCACTTTCTTTAGTTATATATCTTGTAAGGTATGGTGGAAGAGGCTTTACAACTACCTGTTGTTCACCTAGTAATAAATCTGCATATAAACAAGCTGTCTGATCGTCTGCTTCCACCATTACTATTATGCCATCTTCTAAATCTATTTTTTGCGTGGTTACTCCAAATAATTTATGAAGCCTTACTATAGGGTAACAATTTCCTCTAACCATAACCATTTCATTGCCATTTGTATCTAATATCAAATCCTTCTTATTTAACTTAAATGATTCCTTTATCGTGGTAATTGGTATAGTGTACACCGAATTTCCAACCGATATTTCCATTCCGTCTACTATTGCTAAGGTCAGCGGTATTTTTATATTTATAGTAGTACCTATACCTATAACACTTTCTACAAATACACTTCCACCTACTTTTTCTATATTTTTCTTTACCACATCCATTCCGACCCCACGTCCTGAGTATTCTGTAACCTCGTCCTTAGTCGAAAATCCTGGCAAAAATATGAGCCCATATATTTCTCTTTCTGTAAGCTCTGACTCATCCTTAGTCAATAATCCATTTTGCTTTGCTTTATTTATTATCTTCCGCTTATCAAGTCCACGCCCATCATCTGTAATCTTTATAAGCACATCCCCACTAATGTTTTTAGCTTCTAGTGTTATTTTGCCCTTTAAATCTTTACCTGTGCTACTTCTTTCTTCTTTCTCCTCTATTCCATGATCCATGCAGTTTCTTATAAGATGCATTAATGGGTCTGAAAGATTGTCTATTATATTCTTATCTACCTCTGTTTCATCTCCTATAACTTCTAGCTCCACATTCTTATCTAAGTTTCTTGACATGTCACGTACAATACGATGCATTTTATTAAAAATAAGTGATATAGGAACCATTCTAATCGACATAACTGTATCTTGAAGTTCATCTGTAAGCTTCCTAAGCTGCATAGCCGCCTTATTAAAATTATCTAGCTCTAGTCCTATAAGATCTTTGTTTTTTATAACCATTGATTCTGTTATAACAATCTCTCCCACTATATCCATAAGCTTATCTAGCCTTGCTATATTGACGCTTATTATGTTTTGTTTTGTAGTAGTAGTTTCTTTTTCTAGAGGTACTACCTCTGGTATACATATCTTATTTTGAACCTTATTTAATTCTTGACTTATTGATTGTGTAACTATTTCTTCTTCATACTCTTCTATTTCTTTAAGCTCTAACGTTTTTATAAAAATTTCTTGTTCTACAATCTCTTTTACTTTTTCATATTCTTCTAAAGACGAAAAATTTATATCAAATCCATTTTCAATTATGTATTTTGCACTTTCACTGTCTTCTATAAGATTTTTAGGTATATGAAAAATTTCTTTACATATAGGCTTTAGATTATGCACTATAGTATAAGCACGAATATTCTCCATCTGCGAATCTTCTTCAAAGAAAACTTTTACAGAGTATCTGTGTATAGAATCCCCTTTTTTAAGATCGTATGGACTTATATAGAATTTTTGTTTTGTCTTTGCGGGTTCTCTTTTTATTTCTATATCCAGATTTCCTGATATCTCTGCTAAATAGCTTTTCATTTCCTCTACTATCTTTTCTTCATTTCCATCAGCTTTTACCCCAGATTTGATTTTTTCAATCTCTTCTTTTATAAAATCAACAACCTCTAGTACTTTATCAGATAGATTAGATATATCTACACTCACTTGTTTATTTTCACGTATATAGTAAAAAACATCCTCAACCTCATGAGCAATCTTTGAAATATTTTTAAACATCATCATAGCAGCTGAACCCTTAATTGTATGCATGACTCTAAATATCTCATTTATATCCTCACCGGATAATTCACTATCTTTTTCTGCTCTAAGTAATATCTCTTCGAGCTGCTCGATCAAATTTACTGTTTCAAATGTAAACATTTCAAGCATTGGTTCACTAGCAATAGAAAACTTATTTTCTTCCATGGATTCTCCTCCACTCTTTCTTTATATCATTTTTTCGATAACCTTTATAACTGTCTCTTCTGTAAAAGGCTTAACGATGAAACCCTTTGCTCCTGCCATTATTGCTTCCCTTACAACATCTTCTTTTCCCATAGCCGATATCATTACAACCTTTGCGTTAGAGTTAACCTTCATTATTTCCTTAAGAGCACCAACCCCATCCATCTCTGGCATGGTTATATCCATCAAAACCATATCAGGCTCTAAATCTTTAAATAGCTGTATTGCAACTAAACCATTTCCCGCTTCACCTACAATCTTAAAACCCTTGGGTTCTAACATAAGCTTCAATGTATATCTAACAAATTGTGCATCATCCACCAAAAGTATATTCTTCATACTTAAATCCCACTCCCTATTTTTACATATTTTTTAAGTCATATAATATTTTTAACATATTTAGCTCGATTTGTCAATAACTTTACCTACATTTTTTATTGTTTTTGTCTGAAATTTTATTCACACTTTTTATGTACATCTCATATTATATAGTAAGAGGCTTGACTACCTCTATATGTACAGGCTTTTATTTTAAATTCGGGGGTGACAAATATGCATAATTTAGGTCTTCATTATATGGGCGGATCATGTGGATGCTCAAAATGTGATAAAGACGTTTATGATAAAAAAGATTCACGAGCTTGTGGTTGTTTAAAATGTAAACAACTAGACAGTTGGTTTCGCCCAAATTGTCCTTTTGGTAGATGTGGTTATTAAAAAATATTCTGCTAAAAAAGTATCTTACTTTTTATGAGATGCTTTTTTAGTAAACATTTTTAATTATTTTACATATTATTATAGTGATAGTCAGAACTCACTCTTGGGGGTGAATCTTAAAAAGGGGGATTTTTCATGTATAAAAAGAACACATATAGCACAGAGATTAAGTCCACGGATACCAACAAAAATTATGCTGATATGTTGATAAATGTTTATTCAGGTAAGATAAGTGAGCTTTCTATGATGCTACAATATATGTATCATTTGAACTTTTACAAAGATGTAAACAAAGATTTAGCTGAGGATGTTGATTCTATCCATCAAGATGATATGCAGCATATGCATATGCTTAGCGATTTAATCAAGAAGCTTGGTGGTGACCCTGAATATAAATATCATCCTGACAATAATTATAATGAACATAAATATTGGTCTGCTGATTTAATAAATTATCAAAAAAATATTTGTGATATGTTAAAATCAGATATGGGTCTAAAAAAAGATGGAATTGATGCATATAAAAAATTGATAGAAATGATAAATGATAAATATGTTAAAATGGCATTAAAAGATATATTAAAAGATGAAATTATGCATTATAATACTTTTGAAGAATATTATAAAAAATTCTGCATTAGCTATAGAACCTCTAATACAGATGATGATAATAATTCATATGAAATGAATATTATGGATACTTTAAATGAACATGATATTATGGGCATGAATATGGATATGGATATAGATTTAGATATGGATTTAGATGTAGATATGAATATGGATATGGATGTAGATATGAATATGATGGATATGCCTGAATATCCTGAATTAGTATCATCTGAAAATTTATATATGCCTGATGAACATAATGAAAATCTTATTTGCGAAAAAGGTAAGCACTTTTTGACAAAAACAGGGGAATGTGGCTATGACTGTGAATTTGGCTGTGGCTGTAATACGGACTGCAAAAGCTGTGGAAAGACTGAAAAAACTTACGTTTCTCCTGTTTCCTATGATGATGATAATAATTTGATAAATTTCAGAACATGTCGCCCAAAGCTTAGACGAAGATATTAAAGAGAGATTGCTTCGTACCTCGCAATGACACGCTATAGGTTCAACTCCTAGGGGGTCTAAATAGCTAAAAATATAGTTTATTAACACAAGAAATCGAGCATTAGCTCGATTTTTTGTGTTGCTTTATTAAATTTATAATAGCATTCTTCCCATCTTTTAAAGTGCTTTTTTGCATATTATTTATATAAGTATCTTTATTATTATAAAGCTCATTAACTCTATTTATCAAATCTTTTGCCGAGATTTTATCTTCGTCTAATACAATACTAAAGCCTTGCTTTTCAAATGACTTAGCATTTAATATTTGATCCCCTCTACTTGCTTTTGCTGACAGTGGTATAAGAATATTAGGTTTGCATAGACTCAATAATTCATATATAGTATTTGCCCCTGCCCTTGATATTACAACATCTGATATTTTAAGCATATGTTCAAGCTCATCAGTAACATATTCAAACTGCTTATACCCTTTTTCATTAATTAGTTTCTCATCAATATTACCTTTTCCACATAAATGTATGACTTGAAATTTTTTTAAAATTTCAGAAAGTCCATCTCTTAGAATAGAATTCAGTTTTTTTGAACCTAGACTTCCACCTGTAAGTAGTATCACAGGTCTTTCCTTGTCAAAACCACAAATATCCATTCCCTTTAATTTGCTACCATTAAGTAACTCTTTTCTTATTGGTATTCCTGTTACAACTACCTTATCACTACTTATGTAATTGAGTGTTTCAGGAAAATTGACACATACCTTTTTAGCAAATACATTTGATATTTTGTTTGCAAGTCCTGGTGTCATGTCAGATTCATGTATAATAATAGGTACTTGGTTTAACCAGCTCGCTATAACAACAGGTACTGAAACAAAGCCACCTTTTGAAAATACTATATCTGGTTTTATTTTTCTAATCAAACTGATTGCTTGATACACACCTTTTACAACCCTAAATGGATCTGTAAAATTTTTAACATCAAAATATCTTCTAAGCTTTCCAGTAGCTATAGCATGATATCTAATATTTTCTTTTGTCACAAGCTCACGTTCTATGCCATTTTCACTACCAATATAATCTATATCAAAGCCCTCGCCTTTGAGCTCTGATATTAATACCAAATTAGGAACAACATGCCCTGCTGTTCCACCTCCAGTAAAAACAATTTTATTCATATTTAAAACCCCTCTATATTAAGTGTCACGACTACTAATCACTAATCTCTGCTTGAACCAAATATTCTAAGTAGCATCAAAAATAAGTTAACGAAGTCTAGGTATAATGCAAGCGCGCCTAATACCGCAATATTTTCACTTCTGTTTTGTTCGTACATCTCTTTTATTTTTTGTGTATCATACGCTGTAAGCCCCAAAAATATTATGACACCTGCATAGCTTATATATAAATCTACCTGCGAGCTCCTTACAAACATATTTACAAGAGTTGCTATTAATATACCTATAAGTCCAAAGAACAATATTTTACCTATACCAGTAAGATCTGTTTTCGTAAAATACCCATATACACTCATAACAGCAAATGTTATAGCTGTTGTAAAGAAAGCCATATATATTGCTCCTAAATTATAGGCAATAAAGATGTATGCCATTGTAAGTCCATTCAACAAAGCATATATTCCAAACATAAGCCTTGCCTTCCCACTACTCATCTCAAGTACTCTACTTGAGAGATACCATACCAATCCGAGCTCTACTACTGCAAGAACTATAAACATAAATGGATTTCCATATATAAAATCCATCATTACAGGACTACCCGCTACAGCATAAGCAACCCCAGCTGTAAGTAACAGTCCCAAAAACATTATTCCATAAACCTTATTCATTACCCCAGCAAAGTTTTGCTGATACACACCATAATTATTGTTATTATTCAAATCCATACAAATTCCTCCTCCATTAAAATACAATATTCAATAAGAAAAACCATACTTACATCACATCATTATTTTCTTTTTTGTTTCTTCTAAGTCTTCACTACTTGCCTCTGTATTTTCCCAACTTACATTTACAGTGTCACCTTCATATCTCGGTATTAAGTGTATATGAAAATGAAACACACTTTGTCCTGCTATACTTCCATTATTTTGGACTATGTTTAATCCATCAAATTTCAGATTATCCTTCATCTTTTTAGCCATCTCTGAAACTACAGCAAATATCCTAGCTGCATTCTCATCAGATATTTCAAATATATTTTCTACATGCTCTTTAGGTATAACAAGCATATGACCACTCGTTGCTGGAAACTTATCTAGTATAACTTTAAACTCGTTATCCTCATATACAGTAGTACTTGGTATTTCTCCCTTTGCTATCTTACAAAATATGCACTCATCATTTTGCAAACAATCACCTTCCTTTTTATATACTATATTTTAGTATTATTATATTTAAAATATATCATACTAAGTAAATTTTTTCAAGTGATTTTTTAAATATTTTTTCATTTCACCATTCTATCTCTCACCAAAGTCTGCACCAATTCTCCCTGTACATTTATTTCATACAATACATTGTCAAATAAATCTACGAATATGTTTTGTTTATCTAATTTTATATTTCCGTAAGCTCCGCCATGTGCTAGTGGCCAGATGTTTTCTTTGAATATTAAAAACACTCCTTCATTATTGCTATACACGCTATGTGGTGAGGTATCTATTATTGTTTTTTCTTCTACTACTTCCTTCCCTCTAACCTTTAATATCTTATTCGGAAAGTCTATTGGGGTTATGTAAAAATTATCCTCGTTGTCTCTTCCTAGTAATTCAAACTTCTTATACTTTTTAGTTCTAAATAGGCTTTTACTTATGTATATGTTATTTTTATCGTCTTCTACAATGAGCTTATCTTCATTATTTAGGAGTACCATCTTTTTGTATATCTTTCCCGACTGGTATTTGGTGTTCTTTTTCATTATATTGATTCTATAAATATTATTAATCAGCTTATCGTCCTGTAATGACTCTACATTTACGTATATTAGATTAGTTAAGCTTGAATATTCTACTTGCTTTATTTTTATAAAATGAGATATATTCATTTCTATCTGTTCTGTTTTCTCATCAGTATCTACGGCATATGTTTTTATAAGCAACAACTGATTAGCAAGTAGCGACTCTACATCTGCTATATCATCTTCCTCCACTGTATTTTCTTCCTCAATTGTTGTTACATGTATTGGCTTTTCATCGTCAAGATTTTCTTCATCTATTATTTTATGTGTTTCTTCTTTTACCTTTACTTTTTTCTCTTGTATTTCTTTATTCTTCAAAATAAAATACAGTATTATATTTCTATCATTTACAAAGAAAGAAGTTGTTATCGGTCCGTCTTCCTTTATTTGTTTTATCAATTTTCCTGTGCATAAATCTTTTATATTTATAGTTCCACTGCTTATATATGACATATAGTTATGATCATATGAAAACGATATATTCCTTGCGTTTTGAGGAACTAATACATGTTGTTTTCGTAATAGAGCCTCTGGAATGTACTCCTTGTTTTCTATATATTTAACATTAGTTGCTTCATCTTTAAATAAATTAATATTTAAGTAAATAAGAACAGCAAACGTAAATATAGTACCTATGAGTGAATAAATAAGCAATAATTTTATTATATTAAGTTTTATCTTTATTTTCGGTATCTTTATTTTCGGTATGTTCATATTTAGCCTTCCTTTTATTTTATAATAAATGCAGTTGGAATACTGCGTTCTCCTAGTATATCTGATGGTTTATTTATTAGCTTTTCTTGGTATACCATTGTAGTCGATGAGCCTCCATCTAGATTTGATGCATTATATGCTCCGTATTCAAGAAGTATATTTTGGACATCCTTTAGTGTAGCCCCTAAGCTATGCTCGCTTCGTCCATCAATAACTAGCAATAATACCTTACCATCCTGAGTTTGCCCTATTGCAGTACGGGGATTTATGCCCATTCCACCATTTCCCTTTTTTATCATGGTTTTTCCATTTATTATAAGTGGTGGGCCAAACGAAACAGCATCCCGTATATTTCTCTCTAGTATATCCTTTTCTTTCATATTAGTACCAATAACTAGCTTATCATCTTTATCGAAGCCTACCATAGTATATCCCATTGTACTTTCTTGATACTTTATTTTTCCACCTTCAACGATTATGCCATTTGGTTTTCCACCTGTACCAGTCAAATTTGGGTCTCCAAATCCACCAGCATTTATTCCCCCTATTGCACCGTAGTTTTTTACAATACTGCTAAGAGTCATTCCACCTTTACCCAGATTTTTAGATGAACCTACACCTATCCTTTTTGGATTACTTACTATCAGCATTTGCCCTTTAAACCTTTCACTGCTTATCTCTATCAGTTTTATTTCATTGTTCGACGGATTTTCATTCACTTTAACATTATTTAAATCCTCTTTTTCATCTTCAAAATTAAAACTAGTTTTAAGTAATATTGCATCTATTTCTTCCTTACTCACAATGCTAGTTGCCAAGCACTGATGAAAAGTAGCCATCGCCGTAGTTACATAATTTTCCTTTATATTAGTCATTGGTCCATGAAAAACAAGCATAAACGCAAGTATGCCGCAATAAACTACTTCAAACAAAATAAATCCAAACACATATAGTGCCCCTCTAATAATCTTCCCTCTCACTTCTCTCCCCCCACTCCTCACATTCCACCTCTCCTATTATACATCTAACTTTATTATTCGACAAGTATTTTTTTAAATATTGTATAAAAAAATAACAGATCATATAATCTGCCATTTTTGTTTATAGCTTATTCTTGTATATTAGGGTAATAGTTATGCTGTTTTAGCCAGTTGTTTGTGCTTTTGAAACTTTTATTATAATATAGATTAATTGATGTTTCCGATTTAGATTTAGGTTTGTATTTATATCTGCTTTCAGTTCCTTGGTTTGAGTCTTCCTGTATATATACATACTTTATAACATCCGATATACCCCCTGATAACATATGTGTATTATTCATTCGTTCATACGACATCTCTAACGTATCTTTTCTCATTACTTCTAGTAATTCTTGCATTTCTTCTTTTTTATCAATATATATCTTACTTTCACTACCATCTATTGATATTTCTATCTTACTAATATTTTCTACATTTTCATCTCTAAATACCTCATATACCTGTTTTTTATATTCTTGTGATCCTAAAATTATTTTTTCTAAATTTTCTATAGCGTTCTGTTCTTCTTCCGTATAATCTATTATATATTCTCTATACATTATTTTACCATTTTTAAGTTTATACCCTAAATTTATATTTGCACCTATAGATCTATATTTTTTAGATAATTTCTCAGATAATATAAGTCTATGCATAGCAAGTATAGCTTCCTTATTTAACTTTTCTCTTAAAACTACTTGCACACCATAGTTATTTATCTGATCATAATATACTTCGTCTACATTTGATATATCTGGTACTCGACTCTCAAATCCCGATATATCCATTTTTATACCAACAAATATAATTACCATAACAACAACATATGCACTATATCCTTTGTATGAGTCTAATACCCTTACCGATTTTCTTATTAACATTTCTGCTAAAAAATATGCTATAACTGATGTTATCACATAAGCTGATATCATATATTCAATGCTGTCATTAAACATCAAAAATACAATCAAACCAATCAAAATCATAAAACAGAAGGTTATTCCATATTTAACTATCGGATTTAGCTTTCTAAATACTACTACATCTCCTGTTTTTTCTACTTTCCTTACTTTATATATGAAATATGATGCTATAATTATTACAATTGCAGCTATTATATAAATTAAATAAAGATTTTCTGTTATATTTTTTTCCCTTATATCTACTGAACCTAACATAAATATCTGTGGTAGTATGGATATTTTCATTACAATCGAATTTTCTATTGTACTTTCTTTAAATGTATATCCAAGTACAAATATCTTAAGAGTAAATTGTATTAACATATATATACCGACAGGAAATAACGTAAATATATATGTA
>Ga0154526_1036_pt1 | contig 10263 bp, 9 predicted proteins | sample RifGroE2_FD_105669 | JGI IMG/M metagenome (GOLD analysis project Ga0154526, IMG submission 105669) | Clostridiales bacterium GWE2_32_10
TATAGTCTCATCAAAATCCCCAACTACTGCAAAAGAAGTGTTTGCACTTAGATTTAGTATTATTAGTACCATCACAACTAGTTTTCTATTCATAACCCCATCCCCCTGGATTCAAAGTTCAAAATATTCTTGTGTTGTTATTTGTATTTTGTTATTTATTTCATTATACCACATATTTTATATTAAATAAACAAAAAATTCAAGTTTATACTTGAATTTTTTTATTTGTGGTAATTACCTTCATCCATTATAACTCACTTTCAAATTTACATTATTTAATACTTGCTTAAACTCATTCTTTCTATTTCTTGATATAATACATATATCACCGTTTATCATCTTCACATATTGTTGAGAAAAGTTAACCTGTTCTATATGTAAGATATTTACTATGAATGTCTTATGTATTCTATAAAAGTTTACTTTTGTACTATTTAAAAGTTCCTCTATAGTTCCTAAACCCATATATGTCTCTAAGTTATTATTAATAGTATGTATTATTGCTTTTGGCCCCTTAGCCTCTATATATAATATATCATTAGTATTCACTTTATACTCTCTATACCCAGATATAACATTTAAAAAAGATTGCTTATTGTTTTCGATAGAATTTAATAGTTTCAGATAATCTTCGTTGAGAGTAATAATGCACCGTCTAAAATCTGAGTAATCAACAGGTTTTAAAAGGTATTCATATGCTCGTAGTTTATATTTAAATACTAGCATTCCATATTCTAGATGAGCAGTAACAAATATTATATAGGCAAGAGGATCCATCTTTCTCACCTGTTTAGCTAATTCAAGTCCATTTCTATTTGCATTCAAATCAACATCTAGTAAATACACATTGATATCATAGGTGTCTGACTCATAATCCTTTGCATATTTTATAACCTCATTTGCATTTTTAGTTGCAAGTACTATTTTTCCAGGCAGATTGTTACTACTTATTATCTTATTTAGATTTCCTGTTACAATATTAATGGCCGATTGTTGATCATCACATATAATATAATTTATCCCCACTTTTTATCCCCCCTGTATTAAATTCACAATGCCCAATTATTTCATTTTCCAAAAATTCCTGCAATTATGTAATTTAATAAATTATTTTCGTATAAAAACTTTGCTACTGTTGAACCCTCTATCTCAGTAAATACACTCTGCACATTTGAATTTGTAATAAGTATAAATGTTATAACCATATATCCTATCCACACCTCTATAACTCCTAATATAAACCCTAGTAAAAGTCCAAAAGATTTATTCACTTCATTTAAAACCGGTAGTTTAGATATTAAATCTAACGAGTTAGAAGCTATTTTTAAAATTATCATAGTAACTATTATAACTACTAATATCGCAATAACTCCTATACAAATATTCGTTATAAAATTTATTATACTTTCCTTAAACTCTGAAAAATTTAAAAAATTATTATTAACGATAGAATCATTACTCTTTAACATATCTTTAAAAAAATCAGGTATATTAAGTTTATCTATCACTTCTGCTTGTTGCGTTTTATTTATCAATTCTCCGTCTATAGTCTCTTTAAATATATGTCCCCTTATACCGTTCTCTACCCATGTATTTACAAACGAATTTTTAAGTATCGCTGTCACATAGGGATGAATTGTCCAACTTACAAATATTGAGATAACAAAAGAAAATGTTTTAAATACCGACTTTATAAATCCCTTTCTATACTCAAGAATACAACTAATAAGTATTATTAAAACCACAGCCAAATCCGCCCAATTTAGACTAAATTCCATTACTACATTCCCCCTTCTTTTCAAAGTACAAAGCTTAGCAAAATCATTTGTACTTTGTTATCTAATCTCGTATACACTATTCTTATTACCTGATATTACTACTATTTTACTTTTATTTACTGTTAATATATCGCTGAAATTTTGTGGCATTTTTATTTTCCAAATGTTATTCCCACTTAAATTAAAACAGTATAGCATATTTTTTTGGTTAACCATTATATTACCTTTATCGTATTTTAAATAAGTTACATCTTCTTTTAATTCTATACTATTAACCTTTAATGTTTTAGTATCATAAATTACTAAATTTCTTTGTTTATTAGATTGTTTATTTGCTTTAAGTGCAATAAATTTATTTGCTGACTCATCTAAGAAAACATTATCTAGATTATTTTCTAAGACTTCTTGCTTTACTATATTTTTTAAAATATTAATATTAAATATTTCTTTATCTGATAAAGCAAATAAATCATTTCCACTGTGATACGCTATATTATATATTATTCTATCTTTATATTTTTGAGTTGCATAAACATTATCTATAAGTTCTTCAGATTTTATATTTAAAAATTCTAACTCTGAGTTTATACCACTACCATCAGCCCTTAGATAAGCAATAGCTAAATAATTATTATCATCAGACAAAGAACAACTCATAGTTCTACCAGATTTATCTGAATACGTAATTCGCTCAATAATTTTTTTTCCTTTATCACTATAAACTGTTATTATATTTCTATTTTCATCTTCCTGTATAGCAGCTATATATCCTTTTTTATTCATAGTAAAATCAACTATTGGCTTGCCTATATTGAAAACTATTTGCTTGCCCTTTTCATTGAACACATATATCTGATACCCATACTTTGAAGCAACGGCAAATTTGTTATCTACCTTTTTATATATTATATTTATAAGATTTATCTTTTCACTCCACAAAATCTTATTACTATCTATATTAGTTAACCTTATATCTTCATTTGTGCATGTAAAGATATTCGCACCCAAACAAAAATATTTTGTGCCTATTGTCTCTATATCTGAACGTTTAATAACATTTTTAAGTTCTAACGTCTTAATACCGTTATTCAGGTTAAGTACTATTATTATTATTAATACTAATATACTAATAATAATTCCTATATATTTTAATTTTTTATTCAACGCATTCACCTCATAAGTTTAAAAAATTCTGTTTAAAAATTACTCACTACTTATTATCATAAGTTTAGAAACATTCACTCCACTAATTGTAGCCTCTACCTTTTGACCTAGTCTTAAGTCGTATATAGTACATTTTTTATTTTCCAAAGTTATTTCACTACTACTTCTTAATCTATAAAGAGTCTTTTTTCGATTACTATCTTCTATTATTACTTCATTTTCATCAGCTATTAAAATCTGCTTTAATGTCCCTAAAACTTCATAACTCTCACCATTCATGTTTGTATTTAGAACAACAGTATCTTCTACTATCTCAATTCCTTGAGTTGTTAATTCTTGTTTCAGTGTGTAATATGTACTATTTATATCAGTTATAGTGGTTACATAAAGCTTTTCTATATAACTTCCTTTTTCAACACAAATAACTATATTACCTTGCTTCATATCCTTTATATGTGTTTTTTCATTTTGATTAACTACCACAGCATTTTCACTCAAATTTACTATCTTGCTTACTCCCCCACTTTGCTTTATTTTCACAGCATAGTTATCGTCATACAAAGTTTCTATTTCTCCACTATATAGTTTAACCTTATTGTCAACACCTGTAGGTACTGTAGTTGGAGTTGTAGATAGTATAGGTGTAGTAGTCACCGTTTGACTATTATTATTTTTAGTCTCAATAATTCTATCAAGCAATACAGCAAGAATATCTTTTCTAAGTACAGTTCTAGGATTAAATTTATTCTTTTCATCTCCATTGAATATCCCTATACTCTTTAAATAGTACACATATTCTTTACTTTTGTCATCTATCTGACTATCATCTGCAAATTTAAAATCAGTCTTATATGTACTCGCTACAGTTTCTTTTCCTATAATCCTCACTATCCAAATAGCCATTTCTTGTTTTGTAATGACTTTTATTGATTGTTCTCCAGTAGGGTATTCTATAACAAACTTTGCCAAATCTAACTCTTTTAATATCCCCTTTTCTAAAAGAAATGCTATTTGCATATTTGAATTTTTATCCCAATCTTTAAATTTCTTTTCATATAAATCTATAAGGTTTTTATATTTATTAGTTATCTTTATTTCTGTCTGCTTTCCTTCTTTTGCACTAGATAAAATAATTTCATCATAACCTAAAATTTTTGCTACAAACCTTGATAAATCAAACCTATTAACACTTTGTTCAGGATAAAAATTTCCTTTAGTATCTATAGACATTATCCCTTGATTTATAAGCTTACTAATGGATCCATATGCAAAATTAGAAGTTTTCACGTCATTAATCTGAGCTTCAGCATCCACCATCCCAACAAATATAAAATTAAGCATCATAATTATAGTCAAAACAAATAAAATTTTTCTACATAACATTAAATCCTCTCCTATCCTAATAATATACCACCAATCTTTAATCTATAATTAATAACCCCTACCCTATATTTTATTTTATTTTTCAATAATATGCAATAGCAAACGTAAAAATTATTAAACTTTTTTTACAAATATTATAAAATTCTTAGCTTTATTGTATAATATTTATTTTACTGTAAAAAATATAAAAGAAATATTTTCAAAAACTATTTTTTATAGGAGGAATAATAATGAAAAAGACTATCGTAGGAGTATTTAATACTAGAAAAGATGCCGAGGATGTTACTTACCAACTTAGAAATGAGGGCTATAACCTTGATAACGTATCTATAATAACAAAAAACCCAAGTGAATACACAACCGACAACACAGGTTATACAAATACCGCTGATAAAGGCAACAGAGCAACGAATGACAACATATCAGATGGTGTTACTGCTGGAAGTATATTAGGAGGAGTTGCTGGACTTCTCATCGGAGCTGGAACCTTTGCTGTTCCTGGTTTAGGAGTAATAGCTGCTGCTGGTCCTCTTGCTGGTCTTATATCTGGTGCTGTAACAGGCGGAATAGTAGGTGCATTGATTGACCTTGGGGTACCTGAGAATGAAAGTAGACAATACGAAACTGATATCAAATCAGGCAAAGTTTTCTTATCTGTTACTGCTGATGAAGAAAATTCATCTGCCATACAAAATATTTTAAACAGCTATGGTGCAACACAGGTTAATGTGTACTAAACTTTAAGTATGTCATTGCGAGGTACGAAGCAATCTCTCTTTTAAAACTAAAACGAAATTGCTTCGCAAAAAGATGCTCGCAATGACAGAACTAAAAAAAGGTTTGCAATTAATTGCAAACCTTTTTTATTGTCTCTAATGCCTCTTGCACCTCTAATTCTTGTACTTCGTTTTCATTCCTCATCTTATATTCAACTATACCTTCCCCTGCTTTTCTTCCTACAGCTATTCTTATAGGTATCCCTATCAAATCTGCATCTTTAAATTTAACGCCTACTCTCTCATTTCTATCATCTATTAGTACCTCACAACCTTGACTGATAAGATCATCGTAAAGCTTATTCGCTACTTTCATTTGTATTTCATCAGATGTACTCACTGGTACAATGATAACCTTATATGGTGCCACTTCCATTGGCCAGATAATACCATTTTCGTCATTATGTTGCTCCACGATAGTTGCCATACATCTAGCAAGACCTATTCCATAGCACCCCATTACCATAGGTTTTTCTTTATTATCCTCATCAGTAAATACACATCCTAAAGCTTCGCTATATTTTGTTCCTAGTTTAAATGTATTTCCTACTTCTATACCATTTCTAAAATTTATTTTACCTCTACAGACTGGGCAAACATCTTGCTCTGTTATATTTCTAATATCACAAAATTCATCAACCTCGAAATCTCTGTCAAAATTTACATTTATATAGTGATAATCTGTTTTATTAGCACCTACTAAAAAGTTCTTTATATTCTTTACTTCATTATCAGCTATAACTTTTATCTTTAGCCCTATTGGCCCTGCAAAGCCAACTTTCGCATTTGTTAGTTTTATAACTTCTTCCTCTGTTGCAAGTTCAATAATCTTCGCACCCAAGCATTTTTGCACCTTTACCTCATTTACTTCTCTATCTCCTCTTACCATGACTAAAACAAACTCCCCATCTGCTTTATATATTAGAGTTTTTGTTAGTTTTTTATTATCAAAATCATACTCCTCAATAAGGTCTTTTATTTTACCTACATTGGGTGTTTCTATTTCTGTTAATTCTTTTATTTCCTCATTACTTACTACATCTACAGTCTTACATTCCGCAACCCCTCTATTTGCAGAGAAGTCACAACTACTACAGGTTACAACCTTATCTTCTCCTACATCTGCTAGAGCCATAAATTCCTCCGAAAGTACCCCCCCCATTGCTCCTGTATCTGATTTTACTATAACATAATCTATCTCAAATCTAGTAAATATTCTACAATATGCATCATACATTTTTTTATATGAGTTATCTAAGCCTTTATAATCACGATCAAAAGAATACGCATCTTTCATAATAAACTCTTTAGTTCTAAGCAATCCATATCTTGGTCGTGCTTCATCTCTATACTTTGTTTGAAATTGATATAAATTAATAGGCAATCCTTTATATGATTTTACATTATCTCTAACAGCCTCTGTAAATATTTCCTCGTGTGTAGGCCCAAGAACACATTTTTTGCCTGATCTATCCTTCAGTTTAAATATTTCATCACCAAAGGCCTCTAGCCTACCCGCCTTTTCATAAACCTCCTCAGCAATAAGAGAAGGCATAAGCAGTTCATTTGCTCCCTCTTTATTCATCTCTTCTCGTATTATCTTGGTGATATTTTCCATCACTTTAAAACCTATAGGCATGAAAGAATAAACTCCTGCCGAATTTCTCCTTATCATTCCTGCCTTTGTTAAAAAATAATTGCTTTTTGTGTCATCTTCCTTCGTTTCTCTTAAACTATTAAAAAACATTTGTGACATTCTCATAATTCCATCTCCTTTTCACTGTATTTACAAATTCCTAATTTTTTATTTTATTTAACTGTTCAAATATACTATGTACATCACCTTTATTAATCATTTTCAATCCACTCAAATCGTTTACCAATTTATTTTGCATTTCTGGTTTTAAGTTAGTATCCGATACCTCTCTTATGACCTCTTTCATATCATCTTCTATTGTTGTATCTATATTTTCTTTTCTTTTTTCATATACCTCAAACTCTTTTTTTACTTCTTCCTTTATTTTTTCAGGATTAAGTATTTCTATCTTCTCTTGCACCTTTCGTCTTAACATATGTGCTTGGTCAAATCCTTGTGTATCCTCATCATCTTCTTTACCAGCCGACGCTTTCATCTTTGCAATCATCTCTTCTACCTTTTTGCGTTTTTCATCCACCATCTTCCGCTGCTCATCCAAATCCTTCTTCTTTTTCTGAACGTTCTCATGTACATTCTCATTTTTTTCATCTCCATGAGTTTTTTCTGACTCATTAGCCTCTTTAGATCCATCATCTTTATTAGCCTCCATAGTTTTCCTTCTATCCTCTATCCACTTCTTTATCCTATCTAGTTCCTTCTTCCTAGCATCCCCAGAGTCAGAAAATGCATTATTATCTGCCGATAAATCTTCTGAATATTTTTTTTCTTTTACTTCTTCTTCATATATTTCCTCAACAGTTATCGTAGGCATTTTAAAATACGCATTTTCCACATTTTCCGATTCATTAACAGTCAATTTATACTTAGGACCAGCCATAACTCTCACCTCTTAGTTTATACTTTTTACTTTGTTGGTATAATTATACTCTTTATATTACTTTTTTGCAATATTTGTAAAGGAATTTTAATAAATATTTTTTGGTGGTGAAAAACAAAAACCTCTTACGAGGTTTTTTATAGTCCTATTCCTGAATCTTTTGACACGGTTGTTTTCTTGGCTGGTATCGTTTCTATTTTTTTAACTGATTCTTTATTTATCATGTATGCATCATATGCAAGATCACCGTTAGGTAATATTATTGGTACAAAGTCAATTCTTTTATCTGGTAATTTTGTTGCCTTTTTACCTACTCCACTGTTATCATAATTATCAATTATATTTGAAGCATCTTCCATTTCTTGTTTAGCATTTTCTTTATTTCCTGTTAATAACCAAGCATTATCATCTACAGCTTGCTCTTCTCCCATTGCTTTGTTTTCATTATATACTTTTTCTCTATACATACTGGCTAGTTCTGGTTTTTCATACGTTGCTGTTCTTAATTCTCCAGTTTTTGCATCATATACTTCTGTCATTACTAATACTGCTTTACCATTTACAATATCCCATTTTTTTACTACCTTATCACCTGTTTTTTCGTCAATATACCTTGATTCTTGATATGGAACATTTGGTTGCTGTATTTCTATAGACTGTGCATTTGCTAATTTATCTTTAGCGTATCCATCTTCTTGAACTGAGTTTTGATTTGCTGGCACTATTGATACATCATAATTCGTTACCACTGCTTCTGGTGCTTTATATACACTTGAAAACACACTTTGTTTTTTTACGTTCTCTTGTTTAGCAAATTCATTAACTGCTTTTGTTATTGCTTTTGTATCTACTTTTTTAGCATTTTGTACTGCTGGAGTTGTTACTTCTTTTGTATCATTTACCGTTTGCCCTTTACTTTGATTATTTTCTTTTGAAGTATCTTGTATACTTTGAGTTACTGATGTTTCATTTGACTTTAGATTAAGATTTTTTGTATCGACTTTATTTGAATGTATTGGATGCAAATAAGATACTGCTAATGCTATAACTCCTATTCCGACTGTTCCTGCTGCTATTTTATTCTCACTTATCCATTTTGCTACTTTAGTATTTTTTACCCAATCTATTGCTTTTTTAGGTGCTGTTTTTATGCTGTTCCAAAATCCTTCCTTAACTTCTTCTTTTGCTTCCTCTTTTTGTATTTCTTCTATATTCAATACTGATTTCTTATCTTCTTCTATATTTAATACTGATTTCTTCAATTCATCTATATCCATTAGTTTTATATTTGGAGTTAATTCACGTAAGTTTTGGTATAATACATCTATTCCACTTCCATCTAAATTACTATCTCTAACTATACCTTCAACCCAACCATCAAAATGATTTCTATCACCTTTATCCCATTGTTTTTGTATATCTTTTACTGCAACATTAAACTCTGGTTTCAATTTTACTAGATCTGGCATTGTTTCTATGTGCTCATCGTATAGCATTTTAATATGCATTGGAGTTAATTTATTTTCAGCCATTAAATGCTCAACCCATCCAATAAAATCTTTTCTATTTCCTTTAGACCATTGTTCTTTCATATCTTTTACGGCTGTTTCATATCTTTTTTGATTTTCAGCTACTGCTACTCTAAATTTTTCCTCTTCTTCAACCATTACATCAAATCTTTTTCTTAACCTTCCAATCGCTTTTTCATCTTTACCAGTTAATTCTGCTAAACTTTTAAACCATTCATCAAACTCTAATTCTTTTCCTGTTACTTTAAGATTTTTTAAAACTTCTGTAGCTTCATCAAATATTTTTTCATCTATTTCTTTATCAATCGTCGCTTTTTCTATTGCTTCTGCAAATTCTTGTTCTTTATTTTTTACTTTTATACCTATTACGATGCCTTTAGTTCTCTCATGCTCTTTTTTCATTTCTTCTAGTTCTCTCTTCATTATTTCAATCTTTAGTGCATTTCCAAGTGGCTCACTATCATAATCACTTAAAAGCTTGTTTGTAAAACTTTTATCCTTATCGTCTAATGTTCCAGCGATATTTATTATATCTGAAATAGCTACATCTATTTCTTCAGAATCTAATTCATAAAAATTATCGTTAACCTTGTTTACGGTCCGCTCAAACTTTAATAAAGAATTTGCTTCTCTTTTTGCAGTTTCACGTTCTTTCTTATTTTCATCAATCAATCCTGCTAATATATTCTTCTCATCACTACTTAAATCAGGATCCACCTCTATAATTTTTAATATATCTTCTTCTGGGTACATTCCTGAGTTTATTAATTTCTCATAGGTTTTCATAATCAATCCTCTCCCCTTCAATAAAATTTATCTTACATAATTTAACATACACCCATTATACCCTATCTCCCAAAAAATGTCAATACTTTTTTTGTAATTTTTTCCCACTTTTTTTATTTTTATGTTAAAATTTGTTATTACATCTTACCAAATCTATTATAACTGTAACAAAAAAGCATGCAAATCTTCTGACTTTGTATGCTTTTAACTATATTTTATAAAATACTATAATTGCACGTTTGCTCTATATTCTTTTATATATTCTCCTACAGCTCTATACTTCTCTATGGCTTCTTTCGGAGTAGATAATACA
>Ga0154526_1035_pt3 | contig 10219 bp, 6 predicted proteins | sample RifGroE2_FD_105669 | JGI IMG/M metagenome (GOLD analysis project Ga0154526, IMG submission 105669) | Clostridiales bacterium GWE2_32_10
GTCATGAGGTAATCCTAGTTTGTCAAATACCTTAAGTATTTCTTCTTTGTTTTTGAAGTATGCGGTTTGGTTATTTATGCAGTTTAAGAGTGTTTTTCTTCTTTGCCCAAATGCTACTTTGATGAGTTTGAAAAATAATTCTTCCTCGGTAACTTGTACTCTCTTTTCCTTAAGTATTTTGAGGTTTATGACAGCCGAATCAACATTAGGACTTGGTATAAATGCATATCTTGATACTTGACATATCATAGTAGGTTCTGAATGGTATTGAACTGCTAGTGATATTGCCCCATATTCTTTATCTAAATGGTTAGATACAAGTCTTTCTGCTACTTCCTTTTGTATCATGATTGTTATACTATCAATAGGTGCATTACTTTCGAGTAGCTTCATTATTATTGGTGTGGTTATGTAGTATGGCAAATTTGCAACTACTTTTATTTTCTTACTCTCATATTTGACCGCAATCTCCGATATATCCATTTTTAATATATCCCCATTTATTACTTCTACATTATTATAATCTTTTAATGTATCATTTTTAAGTATTTTTATCAAATCCTTATCTATTTCTATTGTTACTACATACCCTGCTGACTCAGAAAGTAGCTGCGTAAGTGTACCAATCCCTGGTCCTATCTCAAGAACTACATCATCCTTACTTATTTCTGCACCTTTCACTATTTGTTCTAGTATATTTTTATCTGTCAAAAAATTTTGCCCATATTTTTTCTTAAATACAAAATCATATTTTTTCACAATCTTCTGTGTATTCTCATATTTATATAGATACTCCACAAAGTCCCTCCTTTCCTAGCATATATAAAAATTAAGCAAAAGAATTTGCTTAATTTTTATATATGCTTAACTTTCTTCATATTAAACCATTCTCCCATATTAATTAGTTTTGTTCAAAGTGACATTCTTTACCCTTGAATCCTATTCCCAACTTTACTATTTCCTCTACTCCGTGTTCTTTTAGTACTGTTTCATATTTCTTTTCTTCTATTTGACTTATCGCTTCTTTTGCTGCTTCTTCTATTGTTTCTGGTTCATAGCTATCTGCTTTTTTGAATTCTAGTATTATACCTCGTTTCTTGTTGTCTTTTGGTATTAGTACTACATCACTTCTTCCTAGTCCTGTTTCTAGTTCGCTTTTTACGTAATAGCTGTCTTTAAGTTTTACAAATAGTCCTAGACAGAATACATGGTAGTATTTTTCTGCTTCTTTTCCTGCTGCATCGTACATGCTCATGTTTTCTAGTATTATTTGTGTAAACATTTTTTTAAATCTTTCTATTTTTCCTTTTGTTAGTTCTTTTAGCATTTCGTCTATTTCTGTTTTTCCTATTGTTTCTGCTACCCATGTTTCTATCATGCTTTCGTATGATCCTTTTATTTCTCTGTTTGGTATTTCTAGTTTTACTTTGATTATTCCATTCCCGTTTAAATCTTTTCCTATTTCTTCTGGGTTGCCTACTTTTAGGTATCCACTTTGTATCATCAGACTCCAGATGCTGTCTTCGTCTGTGTTTAGGTTGTTGAAGTTTACTGCTTCGTTTACTACTTTTATTGCTTCTTCTCCTTTTATTATTTTGTTTAGGTTGTTTATTATTTTTTGTAGGTTGCTTTTTAATAATACTTTTATTAATTCGTCACTTCCTGTGTTTACCCAGTAGCTTATTAGTCTGCTTTCTTTATCGTTTATATATTTTAATACACTCCATGGGTTGTATATTTGTTTTCTGTTTAGGTTGTATCCATTGTACCATTCTTTTACTGCTTCATAGCTATCTTCTTTTTCATAATATTTCAGTAGTTCAATTACTTCCTCGTCACTAAATCCAAATTTGTCATCGTTTATCGGTATTAGCATGCTGTCTATATCTGGGTTGTTCAGACCGCTGAATATGCTTTCTTTTGCTACCCTTGCTACTCCTGTTAGTATTCCTTTTTCTAGCTTTTCGTTTGTTTTCAGTGCTGCACTTAGCATGTTTCTCATAAATTCTATTACGTTGTCATAGTATCCGTTTACATATCCTGCTATTATTGGTTGGTCGTATTCGTCTATTAACACGATTGTTTTTTGTTTGAAGTATCTGTAGAAGTACACCATTATGTTTTTTAGTGATTGCTCGTATTCTACTTTGCTTGCTGTGCCTTTCCTTATTCTGTCATACTCCTCTCTTTCTGTGTCTATCATATATTCATCAAAGTACATATTTTCATTATATATTTTACTTATTATTTTTTTAATTCCTTCGTAGCAGTCTTCCCAGTTACTTTCTTTTATTTCTTTTAGTGATATTTGTATTACTGGATATTTTCCCTGATGCTTCATTATTTCTTCATCCCGCTCTATCTTTAACCCTTTAAATAGGCATCTATTATCTACTTCTATTTTTCCTGCTTGCCGGCTTTTGAAATCATCACACGTGCTTACTCCATTGTCAAAAAAGTATCTTATCATGTCCAAATTAAGGGTCTTTCCAAATCGCCTTGGGCGATTTATTAGTATTACTTTTCTTGTTAATATATCCTTTAGTAGCTCTGATTTATCTACAAAATAATATCCCTGTTCTATTATTTCTTTAAAGCTATCTATTCCTATAGGTACCAGTCTTTTATTCATGTGCACCACTTCCTTTCCTTACTATTATCAAAAACTACTCCCCCATCACTATCCCCTCAAAGGGGAAGCTTTGTTGTCGTTTCCTTTGTTTTAAATACTAGTGATGCTACTATGCTTATTATTAGGATTGTAAGTATTATTGATACTGATAGTATTGTTGAAATCTCAAACGGAACCATAAGTAATAATAATTTAACTCCTGTAAATGCTAATATTACTGCAACACCATATTTAACATATCTAAATAAATTATGTATTCTCTCTAGAACTATATACATACTTCTAAGTGTCATTATTGCAAATATATTTGAAGTGTATATTATGAATGTATCTGTTGTAATTGAAAATATTGCAGGTATTGAGTCTATCGCAAATACTACGTCAGACGCTTCTATAACAAGTAATACTGCAAGCAAAGGAGTTGCATACAGTATATTGTTCTTTTTAACAAAAAACTTTTCATCTTCAAGCTTATCAGATACCGGCATAATTTTCTTTAACATTTTAATTATAAAACTATTATTAAAATCCTTTTTCTTATCTCCTTCTTCTTTTTCAAGTGCCATCTTTATTCCACTAAATACTAATATTCCTCCAAATACATATAAAATCCAATGAAACTTCTCTATCATTACTACTCCTACCATTATAAATACAAGACGAAGTAGAAATGCACCGATTATTCCGTAATTTAATACCCTCTTTTGATACATTGGCTGTATCCCAAAGCTACTAAATATAAGTAAAAATAGGAACAAATTATCAATACTTAAACTTTGCTCTATTATATATCCTCCTAAAAATTCTAGCGCTTTATCTGGTCCCATATATATATATATACCAATATTAAAAACTAGTGCTAGACCTATCCAAAGTAAAACTATATATATTGATTTTTTTATTGACATCATGCAATAATACCTCCGTTAGTTTTATTATTAAAGCAGTGCCTGTAATTCAGGATACTCTAATGTGAATTTGCCACTTTGTTCTTTCTTTGCTATTGCTATACTTTTTATGAGAGGTTTAGTCTCTATAAGTGTATCATATGTATATACTGTATAACTTAGTGGTATATTAGTCCTACCTATTTCAGCACATACTTCCTTAACTTGAGCTTCATCCTCACATATAAACATCATTAATGGTTCCTGCATTAGTTTTACTGTTGCAGTAAAATCTTTATACATATTTTCAAAATGTGGAATTAATTTTAAGAGTTCCTCTTTCCACTTTCGGTTTCTTCTAAATGTATACAGCACAAAGTGAACCTTATATTCTTCACTACCTAAATTTATAAGTGCATCAGGTCGTATATATTCATTTTGAGCAGTATGTTTAAAATACAATCTTGGTTTTATTTCATAAGAGTAGAAAGCGCTTGCCTCTTCTATATATTTTACTATAAGCTTATTAGTAATAAGATGCTTTAAGTGTATTTCAGGATGAGTTCCTATAGAAAGATTATCTCTTTGATCCCATTCTAATTTTTGTAAATCCTCACCTTCTATGAGATTTTTACCATTAACATCTAACATATATATATTATCAGTTTCCTTTTTTACACCATTTATCTCATATTCTAGTTTATACCTTGTAATCAATCTAAGATTCACTACTTTTTTTATTTTTTCTTTTATTTTACTTTCTGATATTTTAAAATTTTTGCCTATTATTCTAATTATTTGTTCTGCTGTTGAACTTCTTAGTTTATAGACAAGCGTTACTATTTCTTTATCTGGTATATCTCTAAGAGTATCTAAGTTTCTTTCGTTTACTATTTTATCAAACTCCACCCTTGCCCCAACACCATTAAATTTTGCCTTCATATCTTCTTGATAATTATACATGTGTATTCCGCCTCCATTTTGTTGTTTAATTTACTTTCTCTAATTTCCAGATTTCTTTTACATACTCCTCTATAGTCCTATCGCTTGAGAATTTTCCGCTTCTTGCTACATTTAATATTGCCATCTTAGCCCATTTTTCCGGCTGCATATAAGCTTCTTCTAGCTTTTTTTGCACTTTTACATAGCTTTCAAAATCCTTTAATACAAAGTATTCGTCAGCTGGTGTTCCATTTCCATTCAGTAAAGCTTCGTATATATCTTTATATAAATTGACATCTTCATTTATAGAGCCATCTATTAATCTTGTAAGAACCATTCTCAAATCTTGATTTGTATTATATATAAACCAAGGATCGTATGCTCCACTATTTCTAAGTCCTGTTATCTCATCTGCTGTAAGCCCAAATATAAATATATTTTCGTCCCCAACTTCTTCTTTTATTTCTATATTTGCACCATCTAATGTACCTAAAGTTATTGCACCATTCAACATAAACTTCATATTTCCAGTACCTGATGCTTCTTTTCCTGCCGTAGAAATTTGCTCACTTACATCTGATGCTGGAAATATCTTTTCAGCAAGTGAAACACTATAATTTTCTAAGAAAACCACTTTTATTTTATTATTTATAGTATCATCATTATTTATCATATCAGCTATATCATTTATTAGCTTTATAATCAACTTTGCCCTATGATACCCTGGTGCTGCCTTTGCAGCAAATATAAATGTCCTTGAAACTATATCTATTTCCGGATGCATTCTCACCTTATTATATAAATATAATATATGTAATATATTTAGCAATTGTCTTTTATATTCGTGAAGACGTTTAACATGAACATCAAATATAGAACTAGGATTAACCTCTATATCTAATACTTTCTTAATATAATTAGCTAGCTTTACTTTATTTTCAAACTTTATATCCATAAATTTTATGATAAATTCTTTATCATCTACAAAATTCTCTAACTGTTTTAGTTCTGATAAATTCTTTATCCATCCATCACCTATTTTACTTCTAATCAAGTCTGATAGATCTTTATTACTCTTAAGCAACCACCTTCTTTGAGTTATTCCATTCGTTTTGTTATTAAACTTATCTCTATATATCTCATAAAAATCTTTTAACTCTTGTTTCTTTAATATTTCCGTGTGTAGCTCTGCAACACCATTAACTGAAAAGCTTCCTACTATAGCAAGATGAGCCATTTTAACCTGTCCATCGGCTACTATAGCCATTCTCCTTATTTCTTGTTGGGATTTTTTATATTTTTCCATTAATTCAGCACAAAATCTTCTATTTATTTCTTCTATTATTTGATATATCCTTGGTAGTAATCTATTAAATAAATCAACAGGCCACTTTTCTAGTGCCTCAGAAAGTATTGTATGGTTTGTATATGCACATACAGCCTTAGTTATATTCCATGCTTCATCCCATTCCATACCTTCCTGATCCATCAAAATTCTCATTAGCTCTGCTACCGCAACTGCTGGATGTGTATCGTTTAACTGAAATACAACCTTCTCTTTTAAATTCATCAAATTATGATTGCTTTCCTTAAACTTTCTGATTGCTTCCTGCAATGTAGCAGAAACAAAAAAATATTGTTGTTTTAATCTTAATTCTTTACCTCTAATATGATTATCATTGGGGTATAGAACTTCTACAATAGTTTCTGCCATGTTTCTTTCTGAAACAGCTTCTTGATAAAAACCTTCTTCAAAGGATTTTAAGTTTAACTCATGCATAGGTTCAGCATCCCATAGTCGTAATGTATTTACTATATAACTATCATAACCTATTACCGGTATATCATACGGCACAGCCCGTACTATATCATAATTTTCATGTATAAATCTTAGTCGTCCCACCTCATCCTTAACAACCCTTACATTACCACCATATTTTACCTCTACTTCATACTCTGACCTCTTTACTTCCCACGGATTGCCTTTTTCTAGCCACATATCTGGGTATTCAACTTGATATCCATTTTCTATTTTTTGTTCAAATATCCCATATTTATAGCGTATTCCACAACCATATGCTGGATATTCAAGTGTAGCTAAAGAATCAATAAAGCATGCTGCGAGCCTTCCTAGTCCACCATTACCAAGACCTGCATCTTTTTCTTGTTCTTCTATTTCATTATAGTCAATATGTAACTCTTCTAAAACCTCTTGTATTTCATCCATCAATGTTAGGTTTATAAGATTATTTCCTAGTGCTCTACCTAGCAAAAACTCCATCGATAAATAATATAAATATTTAACATTTCTACTTTGATATTCTTGATGAGCTTTTATCCAACGCTCCATTATTTCTTCTCTTATGGTAAAAGCTATTGCATTATATATTTCTTCCCCTTTTGCATGTTCTATTGTCTTTTTTGATAAGTATTTTACATTTTCAATAATTCCTTTTTTTAGTTTCTCTTTGTCAAAAATCTTCTCAGCCATTTTTAAACCCACCCCCTGAAATAATTTACAGTTATTATAAATATGATTTGCTTAATTTATATTATATCTAATATCATTTGAAATTTCAAGCAATTTGTTAATTATTTTAATAATTTTACTTTAATATCTTATTTTTATAATAATACGTGGCTAATTCCACAATATTTTTGGCGTTCGTCTCATCATCTTCAACTATATTGTTAAATTTTTTAAAAACATTAGCAATATCGTTTTTAATTATTTCTTCTAATGTTTTAAATGCATTATCTAATTCCTGCTCCTTATTTTCTGATATTTCAATTTTTAGATTATATGGCGGTATATCTTTTTCCATATCATATTGGATTTTTCTTGCATTTTCTATAATCGCCTCATATACCTTCCTCACAACTTCTCTGTCTATCCCATTATCCTCGCAAAATTTCTCCATTTCATCAAACATCTGTTCTTCTCTCTCTGGCTGAAATATAGGTAGGTTATCTCTCAATTTTATTTCTGCAACTATCGGTATAATAGACATCCTAAGTACTATCAACTTTTTTATAGTATCATCTAACATATTCAAATTTTCCCTAACTAATTGTAATGACATTAATCATTCCTCCTAATTTTTTAATAATATATACTTAACTAAGCCAAAATCCCCTGTACAGGGGATTTTAGTTAAAACTTATTGTTTCATCTTTCACCATTTTTTTACTTTATCTATAAGTATGTATCTATTATACTATACCCAACTTATAAAATCAAGAAAAAATTACTTTTTCACTAAACTGATTTTTTACTTTTCAAAAACTATCTCTAAAACCTCAGAAACATTTTTTACACATATACACTCAATCTTCCCTTTTGTCTCCTTCATCAATTTCTCCATTTCTTTCTTATTATCCTCAGGTATTATTACTTTTTTAATCCCATTTCTTATAGCTGCTATAACCTTTTCTTTTAACCCACCTACAGGAAGGAGTTCGCCGTTTATTGTCATTTCGCCAGTCATAGCAAGTTTGCTGTCTATTTTCTTTCCTTTGAGTGCAGATAGTAAGGCACATAGAACTGTTATACCTGCTGATGGTCCATCTTTTGCTATTGCTCCTTCTGGTATGTGAATGTGTGTGTCCATATTCCTATAAAACTCCTCATCTATACCCAGTTCTTTAGCATTTGCCCTTATGTATGTATATGCAAGTACTGCTGATTCATTCATAACCTGTCCTATCTTCCCTGTAAATCTAAATTGTCCTACTCCATTTAATATATTCACCTGCACCTTTAATATTTTTCCACCATATCCAGTCCAAGCAAGCCCAAGAACTTCACCAATTTCTGTACAAACCTCAGGTTTTGCTTTATATATTGGTTCACCCAAATAATTATGCAAATTGGCACTTGTTATTTTGACTGTCTTTTGCTTTTTTGTAGAAATTTGTTTAACTGATTTTCTATATATTTTATCTATTTCCCTTGCAAGTTCTCTTATCCCTACTTCTTTAGTAAACTCATTTATTATATTATTTATTGCATTATCGCTGATTATAATTTTGCCTGATTTTATATTATATTTCTCATTTCTGTTAGCAACTAAGTGTTTTTTCACAATTTCAAATTTTTCTGAATCCGAATATCCTTCTAAATAAACAATCTCCATCCTATCAATGAGAGGCGAAGGTACATTTTCAAGCGAGTTTGCAGTACATACAAATAAAGCATTTGATATATCATATTCTACATCTACATAATAATCTTTAAATTTACTATTTTGTTCATAGTCAAAAACCTCTAAAAGCACAGAGTATGGGTCTCCTTTGAAGCTATTGCTCACTTTATCTATCTCATCAAATATTATAACAGGATCATCCTCTCCTGCTTCTATAAATGCACTTATTATTTTACCCGGCATTGCACCTATGTATGTTCTTCTATGCCCTCTAAGCTCCGCTTCATCTTTCATACCACCAAGAGGTATTCGAACATATTTTCTTTGTAGGCTTTTTGCAATACTAATAGCTATCGAAGTTTTCCCTACCCCCGGAGGACCTACTAAGCAAAGTACCATGCTATCTGATTTAGGCGAATATTGATTTATTGCTGCATATTCTAAAATTCTCTCTTTTAATTCCTTCAACCCAAAATGATCTTTATCAAGTCTTTCTGATATATAATCAATATTAGGTTCTTGCCTTTTTTTGTCATTACTCGGCAATTGAAGCAATGTATCTATGTAACTTTTTATTACCCCCCTTTCAAAATAGTCTTTTTTTAATTTTTCCAATTTATTTATTTCCTTTATAAGCCGCATTTTTATGTTTTCATCTATTTTCATTCCTGTAACTATTCTTCTGTATTCTTCTGAATCTTCATCAAAATTAGTGTCTATGCCTAGTTCTTCCCTTATTTTATTTAATTGCTTCCTTAGTAAAAATTCTCTTTCCTCACTTCGTATATCTTGCTTTACTTTTTCATTTATTTCAATTTCAAGACTCAATGCACTCATTTCTTTATTTATTATCTTCGCAACTTCAAACAACCTTTTTTCTATTTGATTTTGTTTTAAAACTTTATTTCTATCATGTTCACTAAGTGGCAGATTTATAGCTATTGTATCAATAACCTTCCCTAAATCTTTCATATTTTCGATTATCGGCAAGAGTTCTTTTGAAACTTTGTTATTCATTTTCATATACTCATCGACTAAACTTAATATTTTACTTTTATAAACCTGTTCTTCTTTTGAATCCGTTAAAACAGACTCCTTCTCAGATATTTCTGCATATAACACTTGACTTAGCTTATGAATAGAGGCAATTTCTCCTCTGCTTATACCTTCAATCACTACACTTAGAGTCTCATTTTTTAATTTTGTACATTCTTTTATTTTTGCAATAGTGCCTGAATCTTTATTTTCTTCGTCCTCATTGATTACAAATATTTCACCATCACCTTCAAGTGCTGTATCTATAACCTTTATAGACTCTCCCTTAACTGCGTTAAATTGTATAAGCATGTTAGGAAATAATACAACTTCTTTTATCTTTAGTAGAGGTAACTTCAAATTATTGTGGTTCATAAGCTTTGTCTCCTTTGTCTTAAATTATTACACCTTTATTACATTATACAACAAAACCACATTTATTTCATTGTATACTTTCTGGAAACTGTGCAAAAACCATCCAAGCTTAGATTTAAAGCATAAAAAAAAGAGTTCTTTCGAACTCTTTTTTTTATGTGGTGATTGCTTACTATGCCCCACACAATACTAAAGATAATAAG
>Ga0154526_1037_pt1 | contig 10141 bp, 12 predicted proteins | sample RifGroE2_FD_105669 | JGI IMG/M metagenome (GOLD analysis project Ga0154526, IMG submission 105669) | Clostridiales bacterium GWE2_32_10
CTGTATACAATTTCATCTGCTTTTTCAGTTTTAATTTATACTTTTACTCGGTTTTTGTGTCGTTTTAGTCTGACTTTCCGAGATTACTCTATATTTATTTACTTTCCTTGTTTTAATGGTAATCTTACTACGAACATCGTCCCTTCATTTTCTTTACTTGTTAGTTTTATGCTTCCGTTATGCAAAAGTACTGTTCTTTGAGTTATAGAAAGACCTAGTCCTGTGCCTCCTGTTTCCCTATCTCTTGTTTTATCTATACGATAAAACCTATCAAATACTTTATTTTGCTCATCCTCTGGAATCCCTATACCATTGTCTTCGATACTTATGTATGCATTCTGATGATCAGAATCAAGTTTTATCTTAACTAATCCCTCATCTCTATTATATTTTATACCATTCTCTATTAGATTAGTTAACGCAAGTGTTATCTTTACTACATCCACTTCTGCATTTACTTCCTTTTCTTCATCATATACTAATTCGATTTTTCTTTTATTTGAAAGTGGCTTTAGTCTTTTTATTATATCTGCTAGAAGTTCATTCATATTTGTAATTTCTGCATTTATAGGCACTACTTTTCTATCAAGCTTAACGAGTACTAAAAGACTGTTTATTATTACCGTTAACCTATCTATTTCCGAATTTGTATCTGCTAGAAATTCTTTATAAGTCTCCTCAGGTACATTTTCCTGAAACAATAATGATTCTATTAAGACCTTCATAGAGCTAAGAGGTGTTTTTAATTCATGAGACACATTTGCTACAAACTCTTGTCTACTTGCATCTACTTTCTGTAGTTTAGCACTCATTTGATTAAAGGCCATACTTAATTCAGATAATTCATCATGACCTCTAACTTTAATTTTTTGATCAAACCTCCCTTCAGTCATTTTTTCAATAACCTTTAACATCTGTTTTATAGGATTCATGATTATTCCGGAAATAATTATTATAAATATTACTGTTATACTGCCTGTAACTAAGACCATTATTATAAATTTTTCTTGTATTTCTCTAAGTAATTCGCCTTGCATTTGGTTTGTAAGAGAATTTTCAAGTCCTTTGTATATTATGGTAGAAAAAATTATAAAAGAGATTAAGCTTATTCCTAGATATATGTATAGAAGCTTTGTTCTAAGACTATGTATCCACTTCATTTTTTCATTTAATTTTTCAATCTTTAAAATAGTAACCAACTCCCCATTTAGTAAATATATATTCAGGCTCACTTGGGATTTTTTCTATTTTTTCTCGTAGTCTTCTAACATGAACATCTACTGTTCTAAAATCTCCTGGGTAATCATAACCCCATACAGTGTTTAATAGATTTTCTCGACTATATATCTTATTAGGATTATTTAGTAATAGTTCTAGTATGTCATATTCTTTAGCTGTTAAACCTATTTCTTTACCATTTACTATAACTCTTCTGCTGCTTAAATCTATTTCCATGTCTCTTATCTTTATCTTGTTTTTATTTTCTTCTGGCTCTTTATAAGATAGGCGTCTAAGTATTGCCTTTATTCTAGCTTTAAGCTCTAATATGTTAAATGGTTTAGTCATATAATCATCAGCACCATATTCTAATCCCATTATTTTGTCCATATCTTCACCTTTAGCAGTAAGCATAAGAATAGGAACTTTAGAAAACTCTCTGACACTCTGGCAAACCTCTAAACCATCTTTTTTAGGCAACATAACATCTAAAACTATAAGATCATAATCAGTTTCTTTCGCCAGATTCAATGCCTCTTCTCCGTCGTATGCTGCATCTATTTGCATCCCTTCTTGTTCTAGGCTAAACTTTATACCCTTCACAATCAGTTTTTCATCATCAACTACCAAAATTCTATGTGCCAAATTATCAACCCCCTTAATTAATTTACATACTCTAATTTCTAGTTCCCCAAACATATTGAGTCTTTTATCTTTTCGAATGTTTTTTCACCTATTCCTTTTACATTCATAATGTCTTCTTTACTTTTAAACTTACCATTTTTTTCTCTGTATTCTATTATTTTGTCTGCAATTTTTGGACCTATTTTATATAATGTATCTAGTTCTGTTTTTGTTGCTGTATTTATATTTATTATAGTACTTTTAGTCGTAGTTGTCAAATTTTCTTGAGTTTTTATTTGATTTATTTCATTATTTTCTACAGGTTTTACTGTCGCAGGTGCTTGAACTATTTCTATATTTGATGTATTCATATTGAAAATACCCCAAACTCCAGCTAATGCAAACAAAATGAAGGTATATACAAGCTTTCTATATTTCATCTACAATTCCCCTTACTAAGGTTTTGAATTTATCCTTTACTCTATTACTCACCTCTATTACTGCTTCGTGGTCTAGAGGGATATCTAATATACCTGCTGCCATGTTTGTAATACATGATATACCTAAAATGGATATACATGAGTGCTTTGCTACTATAACCTCTGGTACAGTTGACATTCCTACTGCATCTGCGCCTAATATTCGGAGCATATTTACCTCAGCCGTAGTTTCGTAGCTTGGCCCTGACATATATGCATAAACACCATGTTTTATATGTATATCAAGCTTATTTGCGGTATCTTGTGCTATTTGTATAAACTTTTTGTCATATTGATTTGTCATATCTGGAAAGCGGTCGCCAAGTTCATCAAAATTTTTGCCTATCAGAGGATTGAGTCCTAACATATTTATATGGTCATTTATTATCATTAATTCACCTTCTGAGAATTCTTTATTTACTGCCCCTGCTGCATTTGTAACTATAAGTTTTGTAATCCCCATCGCCTTCATTACCCTTGTCGGAAATGTTATCTCTTGCATGGAGTATCCTTCATAGAAATGCACTCTTCCTTTCATCATTATAACATTTCTGTCTCTAAATTTTCCTATTATAAGAGAGCCGTCATGCCCAGCTACCGTTGATGTTTTAAAATATGGTATATCTTCATATTTTATTACTACCGCATCCTCTACCTCCTCAGCAAGTTCTCCTAAGCCTGAGCCTAAAACAATTCCTAATTGCGGCTTTATTTTAATTTTTGCTTCTATATACTGTCTAGCTTCCTCAATTTGATCTAATATATTTTTCTTTATTTCATTATTCATACTTGTATACCTCCCTCGTAAAATCTTCTTGATGTATCTATTTTACAAAAAATTTAACACAAAGTCAATAAAGATTTATATAAAATAATCAATAAATTGTAACTTTTTCCAAAAAACACTTGACTTATCCAGTGTTTTTTTATATAATAAAATAGCGTGTAAATCTTTAAAATTGATAATAGAAAGTTTTTAAGATATTTGTTTCATTGTGCAGTAGAGAATTTGCACTATGAATTAATTAAGGAGGTGCTGTCATGAAGAGAACGTTTCAACCTAAAAAGAGACAGAGAAGTAGGGTTCATGGTTTCAGAGCGAGAATGAGTACTGCTAGCGGTAGAAAAGTGCTTGCAGCTAGAAGAAGAAAAGGAAGACAAACATTATCAGTATAATGACCGCATAGTGTGGTCTTTTTTTATAAAAAAGGATTTGATATATATGAACTATACTGAATCACTAAAAAAACAAAGAAATTTTAATAAAGTATATAAATCAGGAAAATCTATTGCAAATAATTTATTAGTGATGTATACTTTAGATAATAAATTAAGTAAAAATAATTTAGCAATATCTGTCAGTAAGAAGGTAGGAAACAGTGTAATACGTCATAGAGCTACAAGACTTATACGCGAATCCTATCGTCTAAATGAGCTTTCTATTAAAGAGGGTTATACTATACTTTTTATTGCACGCAATGATATAATAGATAAGGGTTATAAAGAAGTAGAAGGCGCGATGGTAAATTTACTAAAAAGGACACACATGCTAAAATGAAACAGATAATCTTATATTTAATAAAGCTATATCAAAAATTTATTTCGCCTGCTACACCTAGAACATGCAGATTTTTACCTACCTGCTCGGAATATTCATATCAAGCAATAAAAAAATATGGTATAATAAAAGGTTTGCTTTTAGCGATAATAAGAATCTCAAAATGCCATCCGCTACATAAAGGCGGATATGATCCACTCAAATAACCTCGGAGGTGTGTTATGTCTTACGTTTTACTTAGTTCAAACTCAGGAGTATTAGAAAATATATTCTCTAATACATTAAATGCTATATTTAATTTTGTATATAATATTTCACCTGTATATTCACTGGGGATTGCAATAATATTATTTACTATACTGGTGAAAGTTTTACTTTTACCACTTTCTATAAAACAATATACATCGGCAAAGAAAATGAAGATAATTCAACCAGAAATTAAAATTGTTCAAGATAAATATAAAAATAAAAAGGATCCGGAATCACAAAAGCAGTTTGCAGCGGAAATGCAAGCAATCTATGCAAAGCATGGCAGTAATCCTTTTAGTGGATGCTTACCAGCACTTATTCAGATACCGATAATTCTTGCATTGTTTAATGTACTTAGAGATGCTTATATATACATAACAAAGTTATCTGATATATACAGCTCGATTGCAGCGAAGATCATGGCTCTGCCTAATTATAAAGAATTATTTGAACCATTATTAAAAACTAAACATTTAGCTATTAAAGATATTAATACTGTCGATAATCTAAAAAACTTGGTATCAAACATTACTAGTAATGAATGGACATCCCTTATGTCAAGGATGCCTGAAAATATTTCAGCTACGTTACCTAGTTTATTAAATGCTAAAACTCATATAGAAAACTTTTTTACTATAAATTTAACAAATGCTCCAAGCTATACGAATGTTAGTATTTTGATACCTATATTAACAGCACTTACTACTTATTTGTCTATAAAGGTAACTAGTACAGCAAACAAATCTAAGGATAATAGTGCAGCATCAGATGATACAGCTGCTCAGATCGAGCGCTCGATGGCTACTATGATTTACTTTATACCTGGACTTATATTTATAACGGCATTTAGCTTCCCGTCTGGTTTAGGTGTATATTGGATGTTAGGAAATATTATTTCTATTATACAACAATTATTATTTGATAAATATCTAATAGTTTCTACAAAGGGTGGTGTTATAAATGAAACAAGTAGTAAAACAAGCAAAAAACGTAAATGAAGCTATAAAGCTTGCATTAAGTGAACTAGGTACTACTATAGAAAATGTTGATGTTAAGATTATAGATGAAGGTGCATCTGGTTTTATAGGATTATTCGGAAAAAGAGATGCTGTAGTAAGAGTGTGTCCTAAATTTGATCCTGTATCTAGTCTAGAAGAATTGGTATATAGCTACCTAAAAGGTATGAATATTGATTCAACTATTAAAGTTACTAAAAAAGCAGATTCTCATATGCTTGTAGACATACAAGATGATAAATTAGGTTTCCTTATAGGTAGGCATGGGAATACATTAGAAGCCTTTGAGCATCTTATTAACCTTGCGATAAACAGGAAAAGTCCATACCATTTATATGTAACAATAAATGTAGACAATTACTTACAAATACGACAACAAACACTTACAAAGCTAGCTCAAAATGTTGCAAACAAGGTAAAAGAAACAAAAAGGAAATTTATCTTCGAGCCAATGAAGCCTAACGAAAGAAAGATAGTTCACATAGCTCTACAAAATATGAATAACATAAAGACTACTAGCATAGGAAAAGACCCGGAGAGAAAGATTATAGTTGAGTATGTAGGGTAAAAACTAGAGATTGCTTCGTACCTCGCAATGACACGAATAAAATGAAGGGAAAGGAATGATTTTTATGGATAATACTACTATTGCCGCTGTATCGACCCCCATTGGTAGTGGGGGTATATCTATTGTACGAATTAGCGGTGACGATGCTATAGGTATAGCTAAAAAAATATTTAAGCCTAAAAACAATAAAGATATATCTAAAGTAGATTCTCATACAATCCATTATGGTACTATTGTTAGCGATGATAGGATTATTGATGAAGTTCTTGTATCAATAATGAAAAAACCGAATACATTTACACGAGAAGATATAGTTGAGATAAACTGTCATGGTGGAATTATTGCTACTGAAAAGATTTTAGAAGCAGTACTAAAAAATGGTGCACATATAGCAGATCCTGGTGAATTTACAAAACGAGCTTTCCTAAATGGCAGGATTGACCTATCTCAAGCAGAGTCTGTAATTGATCTAATATATTCAAAAACAGACCTCAGTAGACAATCAGCAGTAAACCAGCTTGAGGGTTCTCTTTCGCATAAAATTTCTGGTATAAAAAATAAAGTTGCTGATTTATTAGCTCATATTGAGGTAAATATAGATTATCCCGAATATGATATAGAACAATTATCAATATCAAAAATAGAAGAAACGGTAGTAGATATAAATAAAGAAATTTTATTGTTACTAGATACATCGGATACAGGTAAAATAGTAAAAGAGGGCATCAAAACAGCTATAATAGGTAAACCAAATGTAGGCAAATCTTCTCTACTTAATTCTCTAATGCGTGAGCAAAGAGCCATCGTAACCGATGTTCCAGGTACTACTCGTGATCTTATAGAGGAGTATGTGAATATACAAGGTATTCCACTTAAACTCATAGATACAGCTGGTATACGTGAAACACATGATGTGGTAGAGAAAATAGGTGTTGATTTATCTAAATCAGCCATTGAATCTGCTGAGCTTATTTTGTTTGTTGTTGATGTTTCATCCACAATATCTAAAGAAGATATTCTCATACTAAATAATATTAAGAATAAAAAGTGTATTATAGTACTTAATAAAATTGACTTACCTGAGGCTATTGATAGTTCTTACCTTAAGAATTTTACCAACGATATTCCTACTATAAGAATATCTGTGACTTCAAATATAGGTATCTGTGAGCTTGAGCAAACTATAAAAAATATGTTTATGTCGGGGAGTATTGATATAAACAATGACGTTATATTAACTAACATACGCCATAAAAATGCATTACTAAAAGCAAATGATGCGACTAATAGCATAATATCTGCTATAAGAGCAGGACTCACACAAGATTTCTTAGCTGTAGACCTACAAAATGCCTACCGCTATCTTGGTGAAATAACTGGCGAATCGGTGAGCGAGGATATTATACATAATATTTTTAGTAGATTTTGTTTAGGAAAATGAAAACTAGGATAAACTTTTTTATGAGTTTATCCAGATTTATTAAATTTAGGTATTGACAAACTTGATAAAATCTGATATCATAGTTCATGCAAGATTAAATCTAAAATTTGATTATACAATAATCATGGAGGGGTTCCCGAGCGGCCAAAGGGGGCAGACTGTAAATCTGTTGTCTCAGACTTCGAAGGTCCGAATCCTTCTCCCTCCATACTGGAAGTCAGAGGTCGGAGAGCAGAAGTTGGAAAATAAACTGCGAAGCAGTTTAAAATTCTGACCTCTGACCTCCGCTATCCGACTTCTAAATGCCCAGATAGCTCAGTCGGTAGAGCAGAGGACTGAAAATCCTCGTGTCGCTGGTTCGATTCCGGCTCTGGGCATGGTAAAACAATTTTGCGGATGTAGTTTAGTGGCAGAACTTCAGCCTTCCAAGCTGACTGTGCGGGTTCGATTCCCACCATCCGCTTTTGCGCGAGTGGCTCAGTGGTAGAGCGTCTCCTTGCCAAGGAGAAGGTCGCGGGTCCGACTCCCGTCTCGCGCTTAGTGTTTATAAGGGTTACAGCGAGTAGCCAAACTTAGAAAAGTCAAATTGCATACATTTTGCAAACGTAACTAGAACAAAAGCACTCCAAGGTAGCAATACTGAGGGGTGATTTTAGTGTATTAAACAATCATTTCTGATATGGATTTAGTATATCATATAGTTAGTCAAAAAACGACATTTTCACTTTGACATTTTACTACATTTTCATTATACCATAAGCATGTTTTATTAAATTTAATGATTTGTTAAAGAATGTAATATAAATTTAATATAGATAAATTTAATATAGATAAATTTAATATAGATAATTTTAATAATTACTTGAAATAACAGAATAGTTATGATATATTTATGGTAACCAAACGGAATGTTTTGAAAAAAACCGCTTGGTTACCACGAGAAGGCAGGTGTTTAATGTGAGTAATGACATATTTAGAATATCAGAAATGAAAGATAAATTTGAAAAGGAAGATGTAGTTACTTATGATAAAATAGTAGAATTTTATAAAAGCTATGAAAAAGATGTTAAAATAGGAACAATAAAAAAGCGAATATATAGCTTGAAAAAGAAAAACGTTATATACGATTTTAAAAAAGGATATTATAAATTTTACAACTCAAAGTCAAAAGAGAAGTTCAATATAAATTTAACTGGAATTTTACTGCTTGTACAAATACAGAAGTATCTTAAAAAACTATACCCGTATGCTAAGACTAGCATATGGGATACAAAGATAGTGCACGATTTCATGGTACACCAACCATTTGAGTCTTTATGCGTATTAGAAATTGAAAAAGAGATTTTAAATTCTGTGTATCATAGGATGGCATACGATGGATATAATGTGTACTTGTGTGACAATCCTAAAAGCATTGAGAACTTGATATATAAAAGTGATATGATAATTTTAAAAAGATTAACGAAGGATGCACCTCTAATTGATATAGGAGTAGCTGTTATACCAAAAGTTGAAAAAGTATTGATTGATTTATTTTATGAAGAGAGATTATATATTACTTATCAGGGAAAAGAACTGCAAAACATATTTAATGGAATTATGGATAAATATATAATAAACTGGACAACGTTGTACAGATATGCGAGGAATAGAAGAGTGAAAGATAGACTAATAGAATTTATTAATGCTAAAACACATATAAAAATAGAGCAATAATTATAGAACGATAATATAGGAGTGGTACTAATGATAAGTTTAACAAGTTTTACTAGGGAGTCGATAGTAGGTAAATTAGAATATTTTAAAACAGGGAACAAAAGGGCGAATGGTGAATTAATAGAGAAAGTTATATATGCGTTATATTTACTGGAAAGCCTCAAAAAGCAAGAGATAGAATTTATTTTTAAGGGTGGAACATCATTGCTCTTACTTCTTTCAAGGATACATAGATTTTCAATTGATATAGATATAATTATTGGAAATATAACAAATAAAGAGAAACTAGAAGGATTATTTGAAATAATTTGTAACAGTGGAGAAGTATTTTATAGGTTTGAGGGGAACTTTAGAGAAAATCCTCAAGATATTCCGAAGGCACATTATAAATTCTATTATAAGTCAGAATTAGATAGTAGTGAGAAGTATGTTATGCTAGATATCCTTTTTGAGGAAAACCCGTATAGTAATCTTATGGAGAAAGAAATAAAAGGTGAGTTTATATTGACAGAAGGGGAAAATTTAAAGGTGAATGTTCCACAGATAGAATGTATATTGGGGGACAAACTTACCGCTTTTGCACCCAACACTACAGGGATTATGTATGGAATGGATAAAGAACTAGAAATTATCAAACAGTTATTTGATATAGCTAATTTGTTCGATGAAGTGAAGGACTGTAAAACAATAGAACAAACTTTTTTGAAAATAGTAAAAAATGAACTGGGATATAGGGGGTTAACAAATATAAACTATGAGAACGTCCTTATGGATACTTTTGAAACATGCGTAATAATAGCTTTTAGAGGGGCAATAGAGAAAGAAAAGTATAGAGAACTAGAAAATGGGATTCAGAAGATGAGAGGGTATACTGCTTATAAAAATTATATTATAGAGGATGCAGTATTAGATGCAGGAAAGGTTGCATATTTAGTTTTATTACTAAATTACCAGCATACTGAAATAGAGCATTATGATAATCTTATAGATGTGGAAAAACTTAATATAACTAATGTGAAGTTTATTAAAGGACTAAAAAGCATTAAAAAGTATAGTCCGGAGGCTTACTATTATTGGTATAAAGCAATTGAATTGTATGATATTTACATAAATTAGGAAGTATCAGAACCACCAAAAAATTTTTACAAAAAAGTAAGAGGTAAATAGAATTCTTATTTTTTTGCATAAAATTATTTAGTGGATTTGTATAAGGGGAATATGATTACTCTAAAACATATATAATTTTATTTTCTTAAATAGCTATAAAACAAT
>Ga0154526_1010_pt1 | contig 10110 bp, 7 predicted proteins | sample RifGroE2_FD_105669 | JGI IMG/M metagenome (GOLD analysis project Ga0154526, IMG submission 105669) | Clostridiales bacterium GWE2_32_10
ATAAAACTAAAAACGAGATTGCTACTCCGAAGAACAGGTTCGCAATTACAAACTTAGGTTTAAATAGTTATCATCATGAAACAATTATTACATAAAATGTATCTTTTGTCTTGACAAGTTACATTCTATGTAATATAATACAAAAAAGTTACATAAAATGTAACTTTTTTGTATTGCTAAGTCTAAATTAAACAAAGGAGATGGGTTAATTTGAAAATGGCAAAAAATATTTTTGGATTTACATTATTAGAATTACTAGCAGTTCTAGTAATAATGGCAGCATTAGCAGTAATAGCAGTGCCATTATTTATGAGTAAAGGTGATGAAGCAAAGCAAGTAGCAAATGAAGCAAATCTAAAAATGTTGCAAACACAAGCTCAGTCATATTTATGGCAGGAAGATGTAATGTATCCACAACCAAATATAATAGATGATATAATAGCAAAAGGATACATAAAAGAAAAGCCAATGAATCCACTAAAAACAGGAGATTATGTAGTATCTGTAGATACAAGCGGAGCCGTTACAGTAGGAACAAGTGAGCACACTTCTCGTTTAGGTAATATTACTTTAATTAAAGTAGGGAGGGGCAGTGATCCAGTTTGGGATAATCCGTTTAGCAGAGACATTCTAAATTATACAGTTTCTACAACTGCTGGTAATGTTAAAATTACTCCATTATTAGAAGATACAACATCAACATATACAATGAGGGTAAATGGAAATGTTCTCCCGACTACCGAGAATGTAGCAGTACCATCTAATGTAACAATAGAGGTAAATTCTCCTTTCGGTATTGACTCTATAATTTATACGTTGGCTTTAACTCATTAATCATCTTGCCACGCCAAAAAACAGGCTCGAGAGTGACAGCTATAGGTTTGAACTGTAACAAGGGAAGTAAACAGAAAATAAAATATGGAGTAAAAACAAGAACATATGAACAGCTAAGTGACAACATAACGAGGATGTGTATGGATATGGGCAAAGAAATAGTACTAATAATAGATGAAGTAGACCAAGCAAGTAACAACGCGGTTTTTTTAAAATTTTTAGGAGTACTTAGGAAAAAATATTTAATAAGAGATAAAGTAAAAACCTTTAAATCAGTAATATTAGCAGGAGTACACGACATAAAAAGTCTAAAGCTACTAATCCACGAACAAAAAGTAATAACAGCCGATGAAGCAAAAGAAATAGCCTCAGACAGATACAACAGCCCATGGAACATAGCGGCAGATTTTGAGGTAGATATGACATTTAATAAAGAAGAAATAGCTACGATGTTGGTGGAATATGAAAAAGAAAACAAAGTAGACATGAACATAAAAGAAGTATCAGAGGAGATATATAAATATACAAGCGGATATCCATTTTTGGTGAGTAAGATATGTAAGGTAATAGACGAAAAGCTAAATAAAATATGGACATTATACGGGATACAAGAAGCCATAAAGATAATATTAGAAGAGAAGAACACATTATTTGAGAGTCTGATAAAAAACCTAGAAAATGATGAAAAAATGTATAATATGATAGAAAGAATAATAGTAAACGGTGAAAATATAGAATATAATACAGATGAACCATTAATAGACAAAGCTACGATGTACTCGATAATAAAAAGAGGAGAAAATAAAAGAATAGAGGTACATAACAAAATATTTGAAACAAGAATATATAACTACATGATAATCAAAAAGACAATATATAAAACAATAAAACCAAACTACGAAAGTAGAAACCAGTTTATATTAGCAGATGGGAACATAGATATAATAAAAATTCTAGATAAATTTCAAGAACTAATGAAAGAGGAATATAGAGAAGAAACAGAAAAATTTTCAGAAAAAGAAGGAAGACTAATATTCCTAGCATTCATAAAACCAATAATAAACGGAACAGGGTTCTACGATGTAGAAGTAGAAACAAGGACAAACAAAAGAATGGATATAATAATAACATATAACCAAAAAAGATATATAATAGAGCTAAAAAAGTGGTACGGAAGAGCAAGAGAAGAAAAAGGTTATAATCAGCTAGCAGGATATATGAAAATAAAGGGGGCAAAAGAAGGGTATATGGTGGTATTTGACTTCAGTAAAGAGAAGAGCTATAAGAATGAATGGATAGAGGTAGATGGAAGGCGAATATATGAGGTGATAGCTTAGCTTCCACAATGAATAAAACTAAAATTCAAGCATAAAAATAATGCTTGAATTTTTTGCTGTAGTAATGTATACTAATTATAAAATAAAAAAACGAAAGGGGAAAAGTTTGATATGAAAGAATTTAATATAGCAGGTGTATGCATACCTGAAATGCATTATATGGTAGATATATCGGCGAAGTTAGAAAATATAACTAAATTGATAAATAAAGGAAAATATTTCACGATAAACAGAAGTAGGCAGTTTGGCAAAACAACGACATTGTATATGCTAGAGCAAAAAATAAAAGAAAAGTATATAGTCATTTCCACAAGCTTTGAAGGAATAGGTGGGGATATATTACAAGATGAAAAGAAATTTAGTAGTAGAATATTAGGAATATTTGCGGATGATATGAGGTTTGTAGACAAAGAGATGTCAGATAAGCTAAACGGACTAAATACGGGGATAGAAAATTTAGATGATTTATCAAAGACTATAACGGAACTATGTTACAACAGTGAAAAGAAAATAGTACTAATGATAGACGAGGTAGATAAAAGCTGCGATAACCAGTTGTTTCTACACTTTCTTGGAATGCTTAGAAATAAATACTTAGATAGAGATAAAAAGAAAGATTATACATTTCATAGTGTAATACTCGCTGGAGTGCATGATGTAAAAAGCCTAAAATTAAAGCTAAGACCTGAAGAGGAAACAAAGTACAACAGCCCATGGAACATAGCAGAAGATTTTGAAGTGGACATGACATTTAATAGAGAAGAAATAGCTACGATGCTAAATGAGTATGAGGAAGAAAATAAAATAGGTATGGATATAGGCGAAATATCAGAAGAGATATACAAATATACAAGTGGATATCCATTTTTAGTAAGCAAAATTTGTAAAGTAATAGATGAGAAAATAAATAAAATTTGGACAATAGAGAGTGTTGAACAGGCAGTTAAGATAATATTAAAAGAAAATAATACGTTATTTGAGTCATTAATAAAAAACTTAGAAAATGATAGAAAATTATACGGAGTAATATATGAAGTTATAGTAAATGGCGTGCGTATTGGATTTAACATACATAACCAGGTTCAAAGCAAAGCTGCTATGTATGGAATAATAAAATCTGAAAATGATAGGGTAAAAGTCCAAAACATAATATTTGAAAAATTAATATATAACTATATGATATCAAATAGAGAAACAAGTAGTAAAATAGAAACAAAATATGCAGACCGAAACAAATTTGTAAATAGCGGAATACTCGATATGGAACTAATACTAGACAAGTTTCAAGAACTAATGATGCAGGAATATAGAGAAAAAGATGAAGATTTCATAGAAAAGAAAGGACGATTAATATTTTTAGAATTTATAAAGCCAATAATAAACGGAGTAGGAGACTACTTCATAGAACCAGAAATGATAGATAACAAGAAGATGGATATAGTAATAAAATACGGGATAGAAAAATATATAATAGAGCTAAAAATCTGGCGAGGAGAAAAATACGAAGAGAGAGGAGTAGAACAGCTACTAGACTATATGAAAATACAGAAAGAAGAGACGGGATATATGGTGGTGTTTGACTTTAGAAAAGAGAAGAAGGAATATAAGAATGAATGGATAGAGGTAGAGGGAAGGCGGATATATGAAGTTGTGGTTTAGACTCTCCACCCTGTCTTTGCGAGGAACTAAGCAATCGTCCTTTATTACTGAATTTATATAGGATTTCTAAAAATATAAAAACTAAATTGTTTCGTTTGGAAAAAATTTTTTTAGGATTTTTCATAAATATGTTGCAAAAAATATAGAAAATTGGTACAATGGATATATGATACGCGAAAATTGTATTTTTTGATATGACAAGGGGTGTGAGAAATAATGAAGGCAGGAGATTTAGCATTGGGATTAGTTGTAATAATTGTAATTTTATTATTTCTAATACCGCTTCCACCATTTTTATTAGATTTACTGTTAACAATAAATATAGGTCTTGCACTTGTGATATTGCTTAATGCATTATTTTCAAAGGAATCCTTGGATATGTACTTATTTCCAACGATACTGCTACTTACAACATTGTTTAGACTAGGATTAACCTTAGCATCCACTAGGCTAGTGCTTGGAGAAGGTGAAGCAGGGAAGGTAATAGAGACATTTGGTTCGTTTGTTGCTGGTGGTAAGATTGTTGTAGGTATAATATTATTTATAATAATAGTAATAATTCAATTTTTAGTTATAACAAAGGGTGCAGAAAGAGTGGCAGAGGTATCAGCAAGATTTACATTAGATGCTATGCCAGGGAAGCAAATGGCAATAGATGCTGACCTAAACTCAGGTGTAATAGATGAAAAGGAAGCAAGGGACAGAAGAACAAAAATACAAGAAGAAGCATCCTTTTATGGGTCAATGGATGGAGCAAGTAAATTTGTAAAAAATGATGCTATAGTTAGTATAATAGTAATATTTGTAAATATTATAGGTGGATTAATTCTTGGTATGACAGGTATATCAGGTGGTGCACCTCTAGACTTTGGGGAAGCATTAAACAAGTATACAATACTTACAATAGGTGACGGACTTGTAGCACAACTACCTGCACTTCTTATTTCGGTAGCGACAGGTATATTAGTAACTAAAGCAGCTAAAGAAACAGACATGAGCTTTGAATTAGTTAAACAATTGTTTAGTATACCTAAGGTGTTATACCTTACAGGTGGGGTTCTAACGTTTTTAGGGATATTTACACCGCTACCATGGTATTCAATGGTTACGTCAGGTGTGTTGTGTATATTAGGTGCTAATGCTATGGATAAGAATTTAAAACGAAATGCTATGGTTGAAGAAGTATCAACAGAGGATGTAGAGGTAGACGAGATAAGAAAGCCAGAGAATGTTGTATCATTACTCCAAGTTGATCCTATAGAGCTAGAGTTTGGGTATGGTATAATACCGCTTGCGGATACTAATCAAGGTGGAGATTTGCTTGATAGAGTAGTAATGATAAGGCGGCAAATTGCCCTTGAACTTGGTACTATAGTTCCTATAATAAGATTAAGAGATAATATACAGCTAAATCCTAACCAATACATAATAAAAATAAAAGGGGTTGAAATAGTAAAAGGTGATATTATGTTTGATCACTATATGGCTATGAATCCAGGATATGTTGAAGAAGAGATTGATGGTATAGACACTGTTGAGCCAGCCTTTGGGTTACCGGCTTTGTGGATTACAGAAAAACAAAGGGAAAAAGCTGAATCATTCGGTTACACCGTTGTTGATCCACCGTCAATAATAGCTACACATCTTACAGAAATTATCAAATCTCATTTACATGAACTACTTACAAGACAAGATGTTCAAACACTTATAAATAAAGTAAAAGAGACTAATGATGTTCTAGTTGACGAATTGGTACCAAAGCTTATGAATATAGGTGAAATACAAAAAGTACTTGCAAATCTGCTTCGCGAGGGTATATCTATAAGAGATTTGGTAACTATATTTGAGACACTTGCAGACTATGCTCATAATATAAAAGATACAGATGTATTAACAGAATACGTTAGACAAACATTAGGAAGGGCTATATCTAAAAAGTGTTTTGACAAAGGTCAAACGAATAGTGTACTTACACTTGACCCAGAACTAGAACAACAAATAATGGATTCGGTACAGCAATCAGAGCGTGGAGCATACATAGCTCTTGAACCTAAAATTATAACTCAGATGATAGATAAGATAAATAAAGAGGTATCTAAATTGACTTCTTCTGGTGGACAACCAATAATATTAACATCACCAATAGTTAGATTATATTTTAAAAAAATTATTGAGCCAATATTACCTAATATTGCAGTATTATCTTTTAATGAAATAGATAACTGGGTAGAAGTACAATCAGTAGGGATGGTGAGCATAAGTGAAGATTAAGAGGTATGAAGGCAGGTCTAAAAAAGAAGTATTAGAAAAAATCAGGGAGGAGCTTGGAAGCGAAGCCTTGATATTGAGTGAGAGAATAATACAACCTAAAGGGATTTTTAAACTTTTTCAAAAATCAGGAATAGAAGTAACAGTTACTTTAGATGATATGAGTAGACCTAGAAATAATTTTAATAATCAGTTAGAGGAAAAAATGAGTAAATTTGAAGATCAACATAAGGCTAAAGAAGTAGAGATGGAAAAACAAAGCGAGACGATAAAAAATTTAGAAAATAAGCTTGACAACTTGGAAAATTTAATAAAGACAATGACTGATAAAATAGTTTCAAAAGTAAAAGATGATGACACTAAAAAATACAAAAATAACATACTACAACTTTTCTACGATAATCTCATGAAAAATGAGGTAGACAAACATCTAGCAGAAGAAATATTAAAGGATTTGGATGATATTGATGAAAAGAACAATGTAAATGATTTAGTTAGAATAGTGTATAACAGAATAATAGAATTTTTAGGCAAACCAGAAGAAATAAAGATTGACAAAGAAGAAGGAAAGCCTAAAGTAGTTGCATTTATAGGACCTACTGGAGTAGGAAAAACAACTACGATAGCAAAGGTAATAGCAAAATTTATACTCGATAATAAAAAAAGTGTAGGACTAATTACTGCTGATACATATAGAATTGCGGCAGTAGAACAGTTAAAAACATATGCAGAAATTTTAGGAGCCTCTATAGAGGTAATATATTCACCTGATGAACTAGCCCCTAAAATAGAAAGCTATAAAGAGAAGGAATTAATATTTTTAGATACAGCAGGACGTTCACATAAAAATGAAGAGCAATTTAAGGAGTTACAGGATCTGTTAAGAAGGCTTGATAAAAAGGAGGTATTTCTTGTTCTTAGTTTAGCTACTAAATATAGGGATACTCTTGATATAATAAATAAGTATGCAGAAATAGTAGAAGATTATAAAATAATATTTACTAAAATGGATGAGACTCTTGGTCTTGGAAATATATTAAATGTTAAAATGCATACAAAGAAGCCTTTATCATATATTACATTTGGACAAGATGTACCAGATGATATAGAGTTGATGAATACAGAAAAAATTGCAAAATTGCTTTTGGGGAGTTATGAAAAATGAAAGATCAAGCTCAAAAATTGAGGGAGCTAATTAATAGGCGAAATAGAAGTACAAAGCGTACATGTTCAGCAAAGGTAGTAGCTATTACAAGTGGTAAAGGTGGTGTAGGTAAAACTAATGTAGCATTAAACTTAGCTATCGAATTTAATGCTAGTGGCAAAAAAGTTATAATACTTGATGGTGATTTAGGGCTTGCGAATATAGAAGTGCTACTTGGTACTATGCCTAAATATAACCTATCAGATGTGATATTTGGTAGAAAGATAATTACAGATATAATAACCGAGGGACCAAATGATGTGAAATTTATTTCTGGAGGCTCTGGAATAGGTGAACTTACAAGACTTACTGAAATACAGATAAAGAATTTTGCTCAAAATTTAAACTTATTAGATAAAATAGTAGACATAATAATAATAGATACAGGAGCAGGGATATCAGATACAGTTATGACATTTCTAAGTATCGCAGATGAGGTAATTTTAGTTACAACACCAGAGCCAACAGCGATTACTGACGCATATGCGCTTCTAAAGGTTTTTTCAGATAAGGTAAAGGGGAATGATATAAACATAAAGCTTGTTGTAAATAGAGTTAGAGATGAAAGAGAAGGTCATAGGGTATATGAAAAAATTAAAAAAGTTACAGATAAATTCTTAAATATAAATATGGAAAATATTGGAAGCTTACCTGACGATGAAAATCTAGAAAAGTCTGTAAGGCGTCAACAAGCCGTTATAGTAAGATATCCTAAAAGTGATGTTTCAAAAGCATTAAAAAATGTATCAGAAAAAATACTAGATATAAAAGGTGATGTAAATAGTAATAAAGGATTAAAAATGTTTATCGAAATAGTAAAGAATAAAGTTAATTTGACAAAAAAATAAAATGTTGTATTTTTAAAAAAATATGTTATAATAAAAAGGACTCACCCCTAACCCCTCTCTAAAAGAGAGGTAGACGTAGGAGAAAAACAGGGGGAGCTTAAAATGGGGGTGTAGAAAGATGGATGTAATGCAATATTTGCAGATATTTATTGAGGAAAGCAGAGAACATTTACAAAATCTAAATGATAACTTACTGCAACTAGAGAATGACCCTGATAATATGGATATTTTGAATGAAATTTTTAGAGCAGCGCATACATTAAAAGGAATGTCAGGAACAATGGGATTTAATAATATGCAGAAGCTTACACATATAATGGAAAATGTTTTATCAGAAATAAGAGAGGGTAAATTGAGTGTGAGTTCGAAGATGGTGGATGTATTATTTAAATCTTTAGATGCACTAGAAAAACATGTTGATGAGATTACAGAAAAAGGCAAAGAAACCTCAAATGAGCATAAGAGATTAATAAATGACTTGAGCTCTTTATTAGAGGATAAGAAAAGTACTACTAAAAAAGAGCAAAATAGAGATAACAACATGATAGGGCTAAAAATTAATATGGGATTAAATTCTTCAGAAAATGATTATATTAGAGATGTGATTTCTGAAGGCAAAAAAGTTTATGAGATAAAGGTATTATTAAGTGAAAATTGCCTTCTAAAGGGAGCGAGAGCATATTTAGTAGTTAAGAACATACAAGATTTTGGTGAAATATATAAAGCAACTCCTAATATAAAAGATTTGGAGGATGAAAAGTTTGATTTTGAATTCTCTTTTATAGTTATTACTCTTGATGAAAAGAGGATATTTGAGGAAGAATTATCTTCTATTGCCGAGGTAGTGAGTGTAGAGATTTCAGATTATCAGACTAATATGAAAACAGAAAACACTCAAGAACAAGTGGATACCGAAAAAATAATAGTTAAAGAACCAGAAAAAGAAGAAAAACAAGAAATCAAAGACGAAGATAAAGATAAAGAAGAAAGAAAATCAGAGGATAAAAAACTACCTTCTAGTAAGACTGTAAGAGTTGATATAACAAGGCTTGATAATCTTATGAATCTAGTTAGTGAGTTAATAATTGTTAAAACTAGATTAGAGGAAGATGCAAAAACAAACGGAAGTAATGAAGCGGTAGAATATCTAGAAAGGGTTACAACAAACTTACATGATGCTGTTATGAAGGTGCGAATGGTTCCTGTTGAAAGAGTATTTAATAGATTTCCTAGAATGATAAGAGATCTTGCTCAAAGCTTAAATAAAAATATTATATTGAAGATGTCAGGAGAAGAAACAGAATTAGATAGGACAGTTATAGATGAGATAGGGGATCCTTTAATACATTTATTAAGAAATGCTGCTGATCATGGACTTGAAACTTCAGAGGAAAGAATAAATACAGGCAAACCAAAGCAGGGAACTATAAATCTACGAGCATATCAAGATGGAAATAATGTTATTATAGAAGTTGAAGATGATGGACAAGGGATAGATTATGAAAAAGTACGTAAAAAAGCTATAGAGAACAATATTGTTAGTATGGAGGCATCAGTAAACCTATCAGAAAATGAATTATTGCAATTTATATTTGTTCCTAGCTTTAGTACTGCAGATAAGATAACAAATGTTTCAGGACGTGGAGTTGGTCTAGATGTTGTAAAAACTAAAATAGAAGCTTTAGGTGGAAATGTAGAAGTAAAGTCAGAAAAGGGAAAAGGAACTAAATTCATAGTTAGGTTACCACTTACATTAGCTATTATTCAAGCACTTATGGTTAAAATATGCAATGAAAAGTATGCTATACCACTAAATATAATTCAAACTATAGAAGATATACGGATAGAAGATATAAAACACACTCAAAAGAAAGAGACCATAATACTTAGGGATAAGGTTATACCTATAATAAGACTAGATAAAGAGCTTGAAATACAAAAGGATGGGAAAAAAGAACAG
>Ga0154526_1038_pt1 | contig 10012 bp, 10 predicted proteins | sample RifGroE2_FD_105669 | JGI IMG/M metagenome (GOLD analysis project Ga0154526, IMG submission 105669) | Clostridiales bacterium GWE2_32_10
AATGAATGTACAAAAAGCGGGATGTATTTTATTAGACCTTAACAATAGAAAGGTAGGATTAGTTTATAGACAAAAGCAAAAAGATTTTTCCTTTCCTAAAGGACATTTAGATTCTGGGGAAACTTTAGAAGAGTGTGCTATAAGAGAGACAGAAGAAGAGACTGGACGTAAGTGTCATATTATTCCTTCGAAATCAGTGCCTGTATTAACGTATACCGATTCTCGTGGTGATAAGACGGAGGCTTATTATTTCTTAGCAAGTGATGAAGGTCCAAGTTCTAAGGTGTTTGCACCAGAACTCGTACATGAGATAGTTTGGAAATCCCCAGAGGACGTAGAAAAGATACTTTCACATCAAAATTTAATAGATTTCTGGAATGAAATAAAATGTATAATTAATGAGGTCTTAAAAAGACATTAGGGAGGTATTAAGGGTGAATAACATAAATGGTTTGCTGGATTTTTATAATGAAATTAATAAACTAAAGAATACTGTGAGATATAATGGTGCTGATGATATTTTTAAAGAAAGTACAGCAGATCATACTTGGAGACTCGCATTGATGTGTATTGATTTAAAAGAAAAAAATAATATTGATATTGATATTACATATGCAGTCAAAATCGCACTGATACATGACATGTGCGAATATCAACAAAATAATGATATCACAATAGTAGATGTTATAGATGGAAGAGTAACTAAAAAGGATAAAAAGAAACTAGAATTAGATACAATGAAAGTACTTGCTGAAAGGTATAGTAGAAATGATATATTTGAAATATGGATGGACTACGAAAATCAGAATTCTAAAGAGTCGAAATATGTAAAGCTATTAGATAGGATGGAGTCAACATTACACATAATAGATAGGCTGGGGAAAGATAACTTCATATCGAATTTAGATGCTGTAGCTACTTATTGTGATAAATATATTGCAAACTTCCCAGAACTAATTCCCGTACTTAGGGGAATAAAAGATAAACTGAAAGTTAAATTTATAAGAATAGGGATTGAGTGGAAAATGGAATATGATATGTTTGATAATCTATGACCCTATTGAAAATGGGGGGTATACTGAGGTATAGAATTTTATATAAAAATACAAAAAGGAGATAGAATAATGAAAACACATGTAATGAGATTAACAAGAGGTATGGATTTGAAAAAATTTATAAGTTTATCTTATTGAATTGACTGAAGTAGGAAGGAGGAGATAAAAATTATGAGAGTTAGATTGTTTACGCATATAAAGGATATCGATGGAATAGGTTGTGCGATTATTGCTAGATTAAGTTTTGAGGATATTACTATATCTTATCATGAAATTTATGATATAAACCAAGCTGTAAAAGCATTTATTGATACAAAGGAATATAGGGAATATGAAATGATATATATCACAGATCTAAGCATATCAGAAGAACTTGCAGGAGAGATTAATGAAATTACAGAATTAAAGAACAAAATTATCATATTTGATCATCATATACAGGCTTTGGGTTTGAACGAATATTGCTTTGCAAATGTAACGATAGAAGACGAAAAGGGGCTTTGTTCTGGTACTAGCTTGTTTTATAAATATTTATGTGATAACTATTCAAATGAAGTATTAACGAAAAATTCAACCAGTCATTTTGTGGAGTTAGTTAGGCAACAGGATACATGGGAATGGAAAACAAAATACAATAATTATGATGCAAGAGATATAGCGTGGTTATTTGATAAATATGGGATAGATGAATTTTCTGAAGATATGATTAAAATAATTAGTGAAAAAGAAGAATTTGAATTACCTCTAAATAATATAGAATATATAAATAGCAGAATAAAGCTTTGTGAAGAGTATGTAGAGAAACGATACTCTAAATTAATTCGCAATAAGAGATGTGCAATAGTATTTGCAGAAAATACATATAGAAACGACATAGGCGAAATGATAAGAGAAAGGTATCCTAATGATTATGATATAGCTGTTACAATAGACACAAGTAGAGATGGATATATTCCAATAAGTATGCGAGCTGCAAATGATGATATAGATGTGTATGAATTTGCCAAAATATATGACGGCGGTGGGCATAAAAAAGCAGCGGCATTTAAAGTTTGTAAGGATGAGAGATATACAGATAGATTTACGGATGAACAGCATATAGAATATGTATTTAAAACTAAAAACAGATTGCCACGCCAAAGAACAGGCTCGCAATGACAGTCTGGGGGGTGAATAGTTACGATAACATATGTGTAAAAAATAATAACAGGATTTAAGACTGGTTTTAGGAATAAAAAAACTAAGAAAAAACGAGGAGGAAATATTATGTTAAAACAATCTACAATTTCTAACGTATTAACAGCGGCATTATCAACAGGAGGAGATTTTGCAGAGATATATCTAGAAGATGCATATTCTGCAAATATATATCTTGTATCAAGTAAGATAGAAAGTGCATTAAGTGGAAGGGATTATGGAGTAGGAATAAGAATATTTAGAGGGTTATCATATGTATACGTATATACAAATGATAGCAGTGAAGATAACCTAACCAAGGTGGCTAAAGAGGCAGCAAAAGCTATAGGTGGAGACAAGCAAGATATTACAATAAGTATGATGAAACAAGATATTGAAAATAGAAATAAAATTTTAATCATGCCAAACACGATCTTAAAAACAGAAAAAACTGATTTTATGAAAATTGCGGATAAATATGCTAGGGAATATAGTAAGGAAATAAGCCAAGTAGAAGTAACATATGCAGAAAATATAAAGGATGTATTGATTGCAAATTCGGAAGGATTGTATATAACGGATAAAAGAGTTAGAACACGATTTTTTATAGAAGCAGTTGCAAAAGATAATACAGTAATGCAAACAGGACGTTTAGCACCAGGAGCATCAAAGGGGTTTGAACTCATAAAAGAATCAGACATAGAGAGCATTTCTAAAGAAGTAAGTAAAATGGCTGTTACTATGCTTCATGCCGAGGAATGCCCAAGTGGGAAAATGCCAGTTATTATAGAAAATGGTTTTGGTGGAGTTATTTTCCACGAAGCATGTGGGCATGGATTGGAAGCAACATTTGTTGCAAAAGGGAATTCAGTGTTTGCGGGAAGAATAGGGGAGAAAGTAGCAAGCGATGTAGTAACTGCCATAGATGATGGTACATTAAGTAATGAATGGGGAAGCTTAAATATTGATGATGAAGGAACTCCTACAAGAAGAAATGTATTAATCGAGAATGGAATACTTAAAGGATATATGATAGATAAACTAAATGGTAGACGTATGAATATGGATAGTACGGGAAGCTCGAGAAGAGAGAGCTATAGGTATGCACCCACAAGTAGGATGACAAATACATTTATTGCTAAAGGAAGTAGTAAAGTAGAAGATATGATAAAAAGTGTTAAAAAGGGATTGTACTGCAAAAGAATGGCTGGTGGCAGTGTTGACCCGGCTACTGGTGAGTTTAATTTTGCATTATTAGAGGCATATTTGATAGAAAATGGAAGGATTACCAAACCTGTTAGAGGAGCGACACTAATAGGAAATGGACCAGAAATATTAACAAAAATTGAGATGGTAGGAGATAATTTTGGATTTGATCAAGGAATGTGCGGAAGCGTGAGTGGAAGTATACCGGTCAATGTAGGGCAGCCTGCTATTCTTGTTTCTGATATTACTGTAGGGGATAGAAAATAATGAATATAGACAAATTTATAGAAATACTTTTTAATACTGCAAAACAAAAAGGTCTAAGTGATTATGAAGTATATTACGAAAAGTCAAGGAGCTTTAGCGTAAATATATATGAAGGAGATATAGAGGAATATAAAAATTCATTGAATATGGGACTAAGCTTTAGAACTTTATATAATGGTCAAATGGGATATGCTTATACGGAAAATATAGATGAAGCTTCTATAACGTTACTTGTAGATGAAGCTATAGCTAACGCGGCTGCTTTGGAGAGAGAAACAGTAGAGTTTTTATATGAAGGGGAAGAAAAATATGAGGATGTAGATAATTACAAAGGAGAAATAGAGAAGATAGATACAGATAAAAAAATCAATCTAGTTAAAAAGATAGAAGCAGAAGCTAAAAAGATAGATGATAGGGTAAAGTCACTTCAATACTGTTTGTACAAAGAGGCGATTGTAGAACGAATAATAGCAAATTCAAAAGGACTAAGATTAACGGATAAAATGGATTACGCTTATTGTTATATAAACGTTGTTGTAAAGGAAAATGATGATGCTAAAACTAGTGAAGCAGAATTAGCGATTGATAGATTTGATGAAACTAATTTTGAGTTATTTGCAAAAGAAACAGTGGATGAAGCAATCTCATTATTAGGGGCTAAATCAATTAAGTCAGGAAGTTATGACGTTATAATAAAAAACAAGACATTTGCATTGTTATTGAGAGAAATGATAAATGTGTTCTCAGCCGAAGCGGTGGAAAAAGGGTTATCTATGTTTGCTAATAAAATAGGAGACAAGGTAGCGACAGAAGATTTAACTATTATAGACGATCCTTATTTGAAGGGTAGATTGAACACGAAAGCATTTGATGATGAAGGTGTTGGAACTAAAGTGAAGAAGGTAATAGAAAAAGGAGTTCTAAATACGTATTTGCATAATCTTAAGACCTCTAAAAAAGCAGGTATAGAATCTACAGGTAATGGGAAAAGAAACTCATATAAAGGTGAGATAGGTATATCGCCATTTAATCTTTATATAGAACCAGGAGATAAAGATTTAGATGAAATGAAAAAGGAGTTGAATACAGGTCTATTGCTAATAAAATTAGATGGATTACATGCGGGACTAAACACTATATCAGGCGATTTTTCTTTGATAGCAAGTGGGTACTATATAGAAAACGGAGAAATAAAGAAACCAGTAAATCAAATAACCTTAGCAGGAAATTTCTTTGATGTGCTGAGGAATATAGATGTAATTGGGTCAGATCTTAAGTTTGAAGAGGATTCGGTTAAAGGCATAGGTTCACCATCGGTTTTGATAAGAAATATGAAAATTGCGGGTGAATGATATGATGCTTGAAATGGGCAGGCATTCGGGGATTGAATATATAAGGAACAAGGGAATATTTGGATACATTGTAACGAGGAGGAAATAAAAATGGATTTGAAAAAGATTAAAAGGCATGTTGAAGCATGTGGAATATTGCACTTACTTGGTGCAACAGGATTTTTGCTCGTGGGTTTTGGAGGGTTTTATAATCCAGAGGCTGTTGGGCTTAGTGGACAAATTAGTAAGGTTGTAATTTTAATACTAATTGGTATAGGGTTATTAGTGTTAGGGATAGGTGTTTTGTTTAAAAAGAAGATAGCTATGATTATATCGGCAGTGCTTATTTCAATTGTTGCTTTGGCAAGTTTGGGTCTTAATATTATTACAGATGCTATAGCAATATATTATATTTGGTCGTATTATACATATTATAAAATACAGAAAAGTTAAACTTTATAAGAGGAATTATAATGTAATCTACAAAGATGAGATACTATCTAGGGAGAAGAGTCTAATGCCAAATCTAATTGAGCTAAAAGCCGTATCTTGTTATTGGGGTCAGGCTTGACAAATGGACATTTGAAATATTAGATAAACTAGCTGAAGAAGGCTACATAAACGCAGGTTGTTATAAAAATTCAAACCAACTAGAAAAGATGCTGGAGAATGGAGTAAGTTAGTAAGTTGATGCCTGACCCTGAATGCTCTTGAAGATCACATGAAATTCATAAAAAGGATATTGAAAATAAAGATAGATATGATAAAGGAAGTGATAGCCGAATGAGTACAAAACTGCTTAACAAGGGGTATATAGCTTATGAGGTGGAAGAAGACAAAATATACATTGTGATAGGTGAATTACGTGAGGAAATGGACGAAAACTTTAAAAGACTTTATATCATAGACATAAAGGAAGAAAAGGTGATGCAGCTAGTAGATTTAGGCTATATACAGCATGATTTTAATATATTGCCGGTAATGAATATAGAGCATGGGTACTATCAAAGACATGTAAGACTTCCAGCCTTTATAACAATGAGGGTGCCTGATAGAAGAAGAACGGATATTAATGAAATACTACAAAGATTTGGACTAGAATATTATGATGCTTTTGAAATATTGTTGAGGAATAAAGGCAGGAGTCTAGATGAATGGAGGGTGTTGAGAGATTTAGGGGGATACAATATAATATAGAAATATACTTTTATTGAAGAAAATGAATTTTAATGATATATTATAGGTAGTAAAATTTAGTATATTTAAAACTTGAGGAGTTGATAATGTGAAAAAATTAATAGCAAGTATATTTTGTTTTATATTATTGTTTAATGTAACATCTTTAGCTGATGGAGTAGGTGATATAACTGTAAAATTAGATGGTACACCCATGATTTTTCAGGACCAACAACCTGTTATAAAGGATGGAAGAACATTAGTTCCAGCAAGAGTTATATTTGAAAAGTTAGGGTTACGAGTAGATTGGGATGGGGCAACCAGTACTATAATAGCTTCGAATGATAGTAAGAAGATAGAATTTGTGATCAATAATCTAGAAGCTAAAATTGATGATAGTTATGTTAACTTAGACATACCAGCACAAATTATAAATAATCAAGCGATGGTAGGATAAGGTTTATTGGTGAAAGTTGTGGATTGCTTGTAGATTGGGATGCTAGAACAAAAACAGTTGATTTAAATAATCATGTAATTGCATTTCAAGGTAATAATGGGAAATATGGATTTATAGATATAAATGGGGATATTGTAGTGGATGCTAAGTACGATGGAGCTGATGTAGGTTTTCATGAAGGAGTGGCATTAGTTTTGATGGGGACAAAACATGGGTATGTAGATAAAGATGGAAAAGAAATAATACCTCTTATATATGATAACGCATATATATCTGTATTTGATAATGGGGTTGCAATAGTAAAAAGGGATGAAAAGTATGGTGTTATAAATAAAAATGGAAAGGAAGTTGTTGAATGTAAATATGATTATTGTGACTCATGCAATGATTGTTGTGATTTGGGGTATGAGGGTATTTATGCTATAGAACTAAACAATAAATGGGCATATGTAAATAAAGAAGGGGAGCAAATTACAGACTTTATATATGACTCTACAATGAAGATGGACTTTAATCTTAACTAATATAAAAAAGCTTCAAAATTTTGTGAAGGTTTAGCTAGGGTTAGTAAAAATAGCAAATATGGATATATCAATACAGATGGTAAGGAAGTAATACCTTGTAAGTATGAATCTGCAGGTGATTTTAAAGATGGTGTAGCAGGAGTTGTTTTAGATGGAGAAACATTTTATATAGATGAACAAGGTAATCGTGTTGATTGATAAAATGTTGGAGGAAAATAATTAGTTTGAAAACAGAGGGGGAAATATAATGCCAAATCTAATTGAGCTAAAAGCCATAAAAGATATTCTAGAATGCAAATTTTACGTACCAGCATACCAAAGAGGGTATCGGTGGAGCAAACAGCAGGTGGTGGATTTGCTTGAGGATATATGGGAGTTTGCCCAGAAAAATGAGATGAAGAAGGATGAGTTTTATTGCCTGCAACCAGTAGTGGTGAAGAATATGTATCTGGCAGAAAATAGCGAGATAGAGTTAATCGACGGGCAACAGAGACTCACGACAATCTACATAATACTAAGCTACATCAAGCAAAATATACTCCCAAAAGCTGCAGCTACCTTTTCACTCGAATTTGAAACAAGGAAGGGCAGTGAGATATTTCTAAAAAATCTAAACGAGGCTAGAAAGCATGAAAATGTTGATTACTATCATATCTACTCAGCATTAGAAAATGTAAAAGAATGGTTCGAAAGTAAAGGTGATGAAACATCTGTTGCCATAGAAATATATAATAAGCTCTTAAACCAGACAAAAATAATCTGGTATCAAATAAATGATAATATTGATCCAATAGATGTTTTCACACGAATTAATCTAGGGAAAATACCACTAACAAATGCGGAACTCATAAAAGCGCTTTTTCTAAAGAAAGATAACTTTGGGTCAGACTCTAAAAAAGAACAAATACATATGAAGCAATTAGAGATTGCGAATGAATGGGACTTTATAGAGTACTCCCTTCAAAACGATGAGCTTTGGTATTTTTTATGTAATGGTTTAGAAGAATACGAAACGCGTATAGAATTTATTTTTAATATGATGGCAGAGCAGATCAATATGGAATTTGAAGAGCCTATAGCTCTAAAAAATAATGAACATTTTTCTTTCCTAGTTTTTAGCAAACTATTCAAAGCAAAAGAAAAACGTATCAAGCAGGAGAAACTACCATATCACAAATCACCCATAGACGAGCTGTGGTTGAGGATAAAAAGATACTTCATGACATTTGAAGAGTGGTTTAGTAATAGGGAGCTATATCATCTAGTTGGATACCTGGTATCAGTTGGTATGAAAATCGATGTGATAAAACAAGAAACTGAAGCTATGACAAAAACAGAAACAATAAAATATCTGAATTCTAAAATAAAAGATAGCATTGCAAAAAAAGAAGATATAGAAGAATGGAGCTATAATTCGGACGGAAGAAAGATTAAAAATGTGTTGCTACTATTTAATATTGTTTCCTTAATATCGAATAAAGAGTCAAATATTCGTTTTCCATTTGATAGATATAAAAAAGAAGAGTGGGATATTGAGCATATCCACGCAGTAAATTCTGAAATGCCCAATGATAGAAAGCATAGGTATGACTGGTTGAAGGCTGTTTATGATGAAGTAGATGATAAAACACTCTTGGATAAAATCAAGAGTGTTATAGACAAAGACTTGGTTTTTGAGGATGCTGCATTTGTAGAAATCTACAGTGAAATATTAGCAGCTTATGGGGATAATGAGGATGTTAATAACATCTCTAACCTAACACTATTAGACGCTAAGACAAATCGTTCATATAAAAATGCAGTATTTCCAATAAAGCGGAAGATAATATTAGAAAATGATAGGAAAGGGACATTTATTCCTATATGTACTAAAAATGTATTTATGAAATACTATAGCGATGATATAAAGCAAATGACATTTTGGGGAAATGATGATAGGGAGCGGTATCTTGTGGCAATCACTGAAACATTGAAAGAGTACTTGCCTGATAGGAGGGACGAAAGTGAGCGAGGCTAATGAATATACCTTTTGGCAGTTAATAAATGAATATGCAATCCATATACCGATAATCCAAAGGGATTATGCACAAGGCAGGGCATTTGAAAGGATTGAAGAAATCAGAAATAGTTTTTTAGGTAGCATACAGGAAGCACTAGAGGATAACAAACACCTGGATTTGGATTTTGTATATGGCAGTATGAAAAACGATAAAATATTTGTTCCATTAGATGGTCAACAACGCCTGACAACGCTATTTCTTCTGCATTGGTATTTGGCAGTAAAGGAGAATTGTATAGATGAGGTGCGACAAATCTTGATAAAGTTTACATACGAAACACGGACAAGCTCAAGAGAATTTTGCAATGCGCTTGTTAATGATAGTAGTGCCTTGAAAAACGTGGAGTTTAAGTCTCTAGAAAAGATAAGCGACCACATTGAAAATGCAAACTGGTTTTTTATGTCTTGGCAAAGAGACCCTACGATAAAATCGATGCTTGTAATGTTAGATGCTATTCATAGCAAGTTTAAGACTACTAATAATTTATTTGATAGATTAACACTTACAAAATTATGCACCTATATCATTTGAATTTATAGAGCTGGATAATTTTGGACTAGAGGATAGCTTGTATATTAAGATGAATGCACGAGGCAAGGCACTTACAACATTCGAAAATTTCAAAGCAAAGTTTCAGCAATTCCTTCAGAAAAAAGAAGATGACATAGAATTAACGAATGGGTTTACGAAACATTTCTTAGCGAAAATAGATGGAGATTGGACGGATTTGTTTTGGAACTATAGGGACTATACAAGTAAT
>Ga0154526_1009_pt2 | contig 10009 bp, 9 predicted proteins | sample RifGroE2_FD_105669 | JGI IMG/M metagenome (GOLD analysis project Ga0154526, IMG submission 105669) | Clostridiales bacterium GWE2_32_10
CTTTATAAAGTCAACCTACGGTGCTGAATACGTAAATACGAAGGACGCCAAATTTAAAAATAAGGGTAAATCACAGGATGCACATGAAGCGGTCAGAATAACAGATGTGACCAAAACACCTTATAATATGTCAGATTCACTAACTAAAGACCAGTATAAGCTTTACAAGCTTATCTGGGAGAGAAGTGTTGCTACACAGATGGCAGCCGCAGTTTATAGTACTCATACTGTAGATATAGATGTAGGGGAATATGATTTTAAAGCTTCGGGATCAAATATAAAATTTGAAGGATTTCTTAAAGTATATAACTTGGCAGAGGAAGAGGAAGCAAAAAATCCTATTCCAGAGTTAGAAATAGGGGAAGTTCTGAATTTAAAGAATTTAGAAGAGAAACAACACTTTACAGAACCACCCCCAAGATACACAGAAGCATCTTTAGTTAAGACTTTAGAGGAAAATGGAATAGGTCGTCCGAGCACGTATGCAGCTATAATATACACAATAACTGCAAGAAAATACGTTACCAAAGACGGAAAAAGTCTAGTCCCAACGGAGCTTGGAAATATAGTAAATGGGATTATGGAAAATCATTTTGAAAAAATTGTTGATGTGCATTTTACCGCGGGGCTTGAAAAAGAATTAGATGAAATAGCAGAAGGAAAAGTAGACTGGAAACAAATAATAAAGACGTTTTATGAAGATTTCAATCCAACACTAAAGCTTGCAGAAACAACAATAGGCAAGGTAGAATTCAAAGATGAAGAAACCGATATAAAATGCGAAAAGTGTGGCAGGAACATGGTCATAAAACGTGGCAGATACGGAGATTTCCTAGCATGTCCGGGATTTCCAGATTGCAAAAATGCAAAGCCTATAAAGAAAGAAATAGGTATAAAATGTCCTAAATGTGAAGGTGCTATACTAGAGAAAAAAAGCAAAAAAGGGATATTATACTATGGTTGTGAAAACTCCCCCACCTGCGATTTTGTAGCCTGGCACAAACCAATAAACGAAAAATGCCCAGTATGTGGGGATATATTGGTTGAGAAAGGGAGAAAGACGAAGAAGGTTGTGTGTAATAACGGGAAATGTAAGTATACGAAGTAGATTACCGATTCTGTCATTGCGAAGAATGAAGCAATCCCGTTTTTAGTAGGTTGAAAGAGAGATTGCTTCGTACCTCGCAACGACAAAAAGGTATTAAATAGTTTGTAGACGGTAGAATGGGGAATGATACATATGTATGACGAAAGAATAAACGAATTAGCACGTAGAATTGTAGAGAGGGAAATAAAGTGTATTATCTTTGATTTTGATGGTACTTTAGTGAATTCAGCAGGTGTGCAAGATACTTTTTATAAAAATTTATTAAGAAAATATGAAATAGAAGATACAGAGGAAGAAATTTATTATATAAGAAAATTAAATAATTTTGTCAAATTATCAGCGTATTTATATAAAAAATATAATGTTACAGCAAAGCAAGAAGAAATGCAAGAATTTTGGAATAAAGACTCAGCAGAAATATATAGGACTGAAGTAGTGGCATTTCTAGAAAAAGAGCAATATTTAGATAAATTTAAACCAGTTGTAACATCAAACGGATTGCGAAGAAAGCCAGAATTAGATATTTTTAAAGTAGCTTTAGAAACAGTTTGTGAAGGTGGAATTATTTCTAAAGAGGAAGTAATAGTTATAGAAGATAACTCATCAGGCTTTATACCAGCTAGATTATTAGGACTTGAAGTTTTTGCAGTATTTGAAACAGGTAGTGAATCAGAAGAGGAAATAGAAAACATCAAAAGACAAACGGATGGTTTTATAGGAGATTTTCTTACACTACTTAAAATAATGAGTAAATTAGAAGTGTTAAAATCTGAAGAATTAGTTTTAGAGCCTAATATATAGTATATGGATATATTACCAAAAGTTATATTTCAAAAAATATAACTTTTTTCTTTATTTCTCTTGCGTTTGTGAAAAAAAAATATTATAATATAAAGTGTTAAATTATAATTAAAATTTAGTTTCAAAATAATATCTAGCGCGGGGGTGTTAGTTTATGATTATGAATAATCTATTTTCAAATACAAAAGTACTAGAGAAGGCTTTAGATGCCTCGATTTTGCGAAATGAAGTAATAGCTAATAATATAGCAAATGTTGACACACCAGACTTTAAACGAAAAGCTGTTAAGTTCGAGGAAATGCTGAGAAATGTTGTAAATACAAGTGGTGGAGAAAATGGTAATGTAGATAGTATAGAGCCAGAGGTCTACACAGATCTTGCAAATCTAAGCTATAGGTCAGATGGTAATAATGTAGATATAGACACAGAAATGGCTGATATGGCTAAAAATACAATGAAATATAACGTTCTAATATCACAAATGAACAGCAGATTTAGAGATCTAAAAACTGTTATGAAAAGTAGTTATTAACTAGGGGGTGTCGTACATATGTCGTTTTTTAGTTCAATGGATGTAAGCTCAAGTGGTCTTACTGCTCAGAGGCTTAGGATGGATTTGATTTCTCAGAATATAGCGAATGCGGATACTACAAGAACAGAAGAAGGAACACCATATAGAAGAAAAACCTTAACATTTGAAGAAAAGAAGAGAAGCTTTAGTGACGTATTTAACTCTAAAATGAGATCAATAGTTGGGAATGCACAAGACGATAGTAATGAAGATTCAGGAGAAAGTATAGGTGCAGGGGTTAAAGTCGGCAAGATAGTAGAAGATCAGTCTCCATTTAAAAAAGTATATGACCCAGGTAACCCAGAGGCTGACTCAGATGGATATGTAAGCATGCCTAATGTAGACATAGTTCAAGAAATGGTGAATATGATATCAGCCAGCAGAACCTACGAGGCAAATGTTACATCTATGAACACAAGCAAATCAATGGCAATGAAAGCATTAGAAATAGGAAGAGGCTAAGGGGGGTAATGTATGGCGATAAGTCCGATAGGTAGAGTAAATGAAATATATAAACAAACTTCACAAGCACTTAAGGGTACTTCAAATGATGGTGACAATGACACAGGTGCATTTAAGATGTTGTTTGATGCGGCAAAGAATGTAGCTTACGATACTACAAAGTTGCAGAACATAGCAGAGAATACAACAACAGATTTTGTTACAGGTAAGATTGATAATATACATAAGGTTTTAATAGATCAAGAGAAGGCAAATGTTGCCTTACAATTCACCGTAGAGCTTAGAAATAAAGCAATCGATGCATACAAGGAAATAATGAGGCTCCAAATGTAGTAATAGCAAAAGTATTTGTAGGGGTCGTACCTTGTGTCGACCCGTTCTAGAATTGACGAGTTAACTTCTCCCCTCTCTACTTCGTAGAGAGGGGCTGGGGGTGAGTTAGGGGGGAGATAAATGGGAACTACTTTGGAGAGAATGGCTCAACAGATTGCTGAAAAGTGGAATCAGATAGATAGAGGGGAAAAGATAAAGTTAAGCCTTATATTGGTGGTTGCTCTATCTATATTAGGGATAGCGGTGTTTTTGTTTACAAAATCTTCATATGTTAGATTGGTAGATGAACAGATTTCATATAAAACTATGGGTGAAATAAAGACGTTGTTAGATTCTAGTAAAATACAATACACGATTTCAGATGATGGACAAGCTATAATGGTAAATCAAAAAGATTTAGGTAAAGCAAGAATAGCTGTGTCTACCGAAAATATTTTAGGTAGTGAGTATTCATGGAGTGATTATACAAAGGAAAACATGATGGGATTAACTGAGGCAGAGAAAAATAATAGATATATAAAATTAAAGGAAGAGGAATTAGCTAGTGCTATTAAAAAAATTGATGGAATTAAAGATGCTGTAGTTAAGTTAACTATACCTGAAGAAAGTCCATTTGTAACCGATGACAAAAAAGCATCAAAAGCAGGGATACAAATTTCGCTTACTAAAGAACTTACTAAAAAAGAAGCAATGGGTATTGCAAAGTTTGTTGCGGCAAGTGTAGAAAATCTTAGTATAAATAATATAAACATAACTGATACAAGCTCAAGTGTATTATTTTCAGGAGATGATATGAACGACCCAGCAACTGGAAATTTGTCTAAGTATGATGAAGTGAGAGTTACAAAAGAAAATGAAGTGAGAAATAAAGTCAAAGATTTATTATCAGGCATGTATGATGATATTAAAGTTACACCAAATCTAAAAATAAATTTTGATAGATATAAAGAAACAAGTGAAAAGGTTTCCTCTCCATTCGAGGATGGTAAAAAGGGTATTCCTATAACTGAACAAACTCAAAAAACAGCTACTGAGTCAGGGGCAACTCCGGCTGAGCCGGGGTATGAAAGTAACTCTGGAACGACTGATTATTATACTGGAAATACTAATACATCTAAATCATCGTCAGAAAATTCCAGTACAACGTATGCCGTAAATAAAACAGTCTCAGAGCTAGAAAAAAGTACAGGGGATGCATTGCTTGACGAGTCTTCTCTTTCAGTAGTAGTTTACCAAAATAAAGTATACGAGTATACAGAAATTAAAAAGCAAGGACTACTTAAAGACACAACATGGCAGGATTATATGACTAAGATAAAATCTACAGTAACACCACTTACACTAGATACTAATATAACAGATCTTGTCAAAAAAGGTACAGGAATTTTAGATGTAAAAATAACAGGGTTTGAAAAGCCTGTGTTTATTGAGGAACAAGCAGTTAAATTAGATTTTACTGGATATATTCCTGTAGCAGTTACGATTTTATTTATTGCTTTTCTTGCAGTTGTTTTGATGAAAAAATCGAAAAATGTAGAAGTAACACATATGGAGCCCGAATTATCAGTTGAGCAAATGCTTGTATCAACAAAATCAAGACCTCGTAGAGGTGGCGGGATGGAGGATTTACCAGAATTACAGGAACATGATTCGGAGACTAAAAAGAGAATAGAGGATTTTATACAAGAAAAACCACAATTAGTTGCGCAACTACTTAAAAACTGGATAGCTGAGGATTGGGAGTGATTAGATGGCAGGCTTTAAAAATGAATATCGTGGTGTCGAAAAGGCAGCAATGTTGCTTATAACTTTGGGACCAGAGAAGGCAGCTGAAATTTTTAAATTTCTTGCTGATGAGGAAATAGAAGAGTTGACAATGGAGATAGCAAATACAACATCGGTTGCACCTCAATTGAAAGATAAAATATTGAACGAGTTTTATGAAATATGTTTAGCTCAAGAATACATAACAGAGGGTGGTATTCAATATGCACAGCAAGTTTTACAGAAAGCTTTAGGTAAGGATAGGGCACATGATCTTATATCAAAGCTTACGATGTCACTTCAAGTTAAACCCTTTGAATTTGCAAGAAAAGCAGATGCTACCCAACTTATTAACTTTATACAAGATGAGCATCCTCAAACTATAGCACTAGTTCTTTCTTATTTAGGTTCTCATCAGGCAGGAAATATCCTATCCGCATTACCAAAAGATAAACAAGCAGAAGTTGTTAAGAGAATTGCTGTTATGGATAGAACGTCTCCAGAAGTTATTAGGGAAGTAGAAAGAGTGCTTGAAACAAAGGTTTCAGCAACAGTTTCACAAGAGTTTGCTTCTGTTGGAGGAGTGGATTCTGTTGTTGAAATCTTAAACTCAGTTGATAGAGGTACAGAAAAAAATATTATGGAAACATTAGAAATAGAAGACGTTGAGCTTGCTGAAGATATAAAAAATAAAATGTTTGTATTTGAAGATATTATTACCCTTGATAATAAATCTATACAGAGAGTTCTTAAAGATGTTGACAATAGTAAACTTGCTATAGCACTTAAAGGTGCCAATACAGATGTTCAGGATACTATACTATCTAATGTATCTAAGAGACTTGCTGTTATGATAAAAGAAGATATGGAGTTTATGGGACCTGTTAAACTCAGAGATGTTGAGGAAGCACAACAAGAAATAGTTAATGTGGTACGTAAGCTAGAGGAAGCAGGCGAAATAATCATTGCTCGTGGTGGAGGAGATGAAGTAATTGTCTAGTATTATAAAAGCGAATTATATAAGCTTAAGTAAAGTGGAAGTATTTGATTATAAAAATCAGATTAGAGATAAGTCGAATGATTATTCTTCTGATGAGGTAGATGTTATAGATGTTCAAACAATAGATGATGATATTCTCTACGATAGAGAGTTAGAGGAAGAAGTTCGAAAAAGAGTAGAAAAACTTTTAGGCAATGCTAAAGCTGAAGCTGAACAAATAAAGAAGAATGCACATGAACAAGGTCGTAATGAAGGGATGAAGGATGCAGAAAAATATAAGCAAAATTTAGCTTCGGAATCTAATTCGAAATTAAAACTAGAATTAGATAAAATGAATAAAGGCAACATGGAGTATCTTAAAAAGCTAGAAACTAAACTAGTTGAAATGGTAATAAATGTATCGAAAAAAATAGTTTCTGAAGCATTAAAGCTTGATGATAAACTTATACTTGACGTTATAATAGCAGGTATTACTAAAATTACTGATGTTGACAATTTAAATATTAAAGTAAGTAGTAAGGATTTTGATACAGTAGTAAAAAATAAAACTGATATACTCAATTATTTTGCATCAGATGTTAAAATAAACTATACTAAGGATGAGACAATGAAAACAGGGGATTGTATTATAGAAACTCCATATGGAATAATTGATTGTGGAGTAGACACGAAACTCAAATCTATTTTAGAGGATATAAAGGCGGTGAATATGTAGATGTTCCTAGAGTATATAATAAATATATTTAATATCATATATGGACTTTACCAATCAAATATATTTATTAAAATATCGGTTGTTGTTATGCTTATTTGCATAATATATTTAACTAGAAATTATTTAGTAAATACAGCAGTATATATAGCAAAAAAAATAATTTTCAGGTCAAATATAGATAGAATAAATAATTCAGCTATAAATAAGTTGAAGGCCCCTTTAAGACTTTTAGTAACGGTAGTGCTTATGTATTTAGTAATAGTAAATTTTCTAAACTTAGATGTAGGTGTTCTTGTTTTTTTAAATAGGACATTAAAATCACTTATAGCAGTATCAATATTTTGGTCACTATATAGAATTGACACATTTGTTATACATTTGTTTTACAAGGGGTATTCAAGAATTTCTGACAATGAAAATGATTTGCTCATTCCCTTTTTCAGAAATATGTATAAAATATTGATAGGTATAATTGGTATAATAATAGTAGTAGAGCAATGGTATAATATAGGTGTAATACTTACAGGACTTGGTATTGGAGGACTTGCATTTGCACTAGCAGCAAAAGATACAGCAGCGAACCTATTTGGAAGTATAATGATTATACTTGATCGAACCTTTAAAATAGGCGATTATATACAAACTAAACATGGAGAAGGCATAATTGAAGATATTGGTTTTAGAAGCACTAGAATTCGTACATTAGAAGAAACCGTCATTATGATACCTAATTCTATAATGAGTAATGAAGAAATCATAAACTGTTCAAAACGTGAAAAAAGAAGAGTTAAATTTATACTAGGGATTACGTACTCAGCCACTAGTTCTCAAATTGAAGTAATAACTAATGAAATAAAAGAAATATTACTTACAGATAATGAGGTAGAAAATAATGATTTTTACGTTGCATTTACTACTTTTGGAGATAGTGCACTTGAGATATTAGTTCAGTACTATACAACCACTAGTAATTATGGAGAATATTTAAGCATACAAGAAAAAATAAATATAAAGATAATGGATGCATTAAATAAAAACAAGCTATCCGTAGCATTCCCATCTACAAGTATATATGTAGAAAATGTAGGAGAAATAACAAAAAGATAGCACTTAAACATAGAAAATTGTCATTGCGAGCCTGTTTTTTGGCAAAGCAATCTCGTTTGGGGGTGGTTTGGTGAGTGATATTTATGATTTTAAAAAATATAAAAAGAATAAGCAGAAGAATAATTCTTTCTATGCTTTAGGTATTATATTAGTTTTTATATTGCTTATTTTAGGTATCATGTACTCGCCTTTATTTGAAGTAATAGATGTAGAAGTAATAGGAAATAAGCTCTATACAAAAGAGGAAATTATAGCAATGTTAGATTTAAGTGATGGAAATAATTTCTTTTATTTACTTACGAAAGATATAAAATCAAATCTAAAAAAATCTAACAAAATACAAGATGTTAATGCAGAGTTTGTTTTCCCAAATAGGATTAAATTAAATGTTGTAGAAAATCCACCACTAGGATACATTTGCCAAGGTAATAACTATATATATATTGATAAAGAAGGTGTAGTTATTGAAATATCAAATAAGTCACCTAAAAACCTTCCGATAATTACAGGATTAGATGTTGATAATTTTAAAGAAGGAAAGCAAATTAATATTAATAACAAAGAAATGTTTTTAGATATTGGGAATTTAATAAATGTATTACAAAAATATGGATTGACTAAAGAAAAGCTTATGTTAGATATTTCAAATAAGTTTGAGATACATATTTATATAAATAATGTAGATGTAAAATTTGGACCATTATATGAAATTGATGAAAAAGTTAAAAAGCTAGTGGAGGTTTTAAAACATATTTCACCAAAAGATAGGGGAACCCTTGATTTATCACTATATGAGGACAAAATTATATTCTCACCTATAGAGTAAAGGAAGTTTTATTATAAAAAATTAAAAAAAATGTAAGATTTTACTTGCAAAATCTTAAAAAACGTAGTATTATTAGAGTAAGTATTTTAACTAGAATAAACATGGGTTATATAAAGGAGGATTTACTGTGCGAGATTTAAACACAATAAACAATATTAGCCTAGCCAAAATAAAGGTTGTAGGTGTAGGTGGCGGAGGAAATAACGCCGTAGATAGGATGATAGAAGAAGGAGTTACAGGAGTAGAATTTATAGCTATAAATACAGATGGACAAGCATTGAAAAGATCCTTAGCCCCAACTAAAATTCAAATAGGGGAAAAATTAACTAAAGGTCTTGGCGCTGGAGCAAATCCAGATATAGGCGCAAAATCTGCCGAAGAAAGCTGTGAAGAAATAGCAAAAGCTATAGAAGGTGCAGATATGGTTTTTGTTACTGCAGGTATGGGTGGTGGAACTGGAACAGGTGCTGCTCCTATTATAGCAGGTATTGCAAAAGATAAGAATATACTTACAGTTGGGGTTGTTACAAAACCTTTCAAATTCGAAGGAAAGAAAAGAATGGAAAATGCTGAAAATGGTATAGCTGATCTTATGAAAAATGTTGATACGCTTATAACTATATCAAATGATAAGCTATTGTCAATAGTTGATAGAGGAACATCAATGATTACAGCATTTAAGAAGGCTGATGAGGTACTAAGACAAGGTGTAAGGGGAATATCGGATATTATAACACATCCTGGTATTATAAATCTTGACTTTGCAGATGTTAGGACTATAATGGCGGGAAAAGGTGTGGCACATATGGGTATAGGTGTAGCATCTGGTGAAAATAAGATGGAAAAAGCTGCTAAAATGGCTATTCATAGTCCACTACTTGATACTACTATAGATGGAGCAAGAGGAGTTCTTGTAAATATTACAGGTGGGTTAGATATGGGATTACTCGAAGCACATGAAGCTGCCGACCTTATAAAAGAATCTCTCGATCCAAATGCTGAGATTATCTTTGGTGCTGCTATAAATGAAACATTAAAAGATGAGGTTATAATTACTGTTATAGCAACAGGTTTTGATATTGAAGTCTCTAACTTATTTGAAAAAGATGGGTTTAAAAACATAAGAAAAGAACTTCAGGCTGATCAAGAAACACTAGATTCTGATGTAATATCAACTGAAAAATATGATCAGTCAGAGGAAGGCTCTATAGATATACCGTTTTTCTTACAAAGAAGAAAGTAATTTAATTATTGATAAACTTTAATGTCTGTATAATGGGGTTAAATCCCTCGCCTTCCAGGCGAAACCTTTAGGTCAACCT
>Ga0154526_1046_pt1 | contig 9956 bp, 10 predicted proteins | sample RifGroE2_FD_105669 | JGI IMG/M metagenome (GOLD analysis project Ga0154526, IMG submission 105669) | Clostridiales bacterium GWE2_32_10
AAGCCTGATTTTATATAAGATTTAGAGAAATATAAAAACGAGATTACTTCGCGAAAAGATGCTCGCAATGACATTATAAGGGGGTGGTTCTGAATAGTTACAGTAATAGTAATAAAGGTAGCATACATATTTCACCGGGAATGGTGGTTACAGCAGAAATAAAAACAGGGAAAAGAAAGATTATCGAATTTTTCTTAGATCCTTTAGTAAAATATGTTGATGAAAGTTTAAAGCTTAGGTAAATTTTTTGAAAATTTTTAAAAAAGTACTAGCAAAAAAAAATTTTTTTGGTATAATGTTATAAATATCAGATATCTGATAAAAATTTAGCGGGTGGTATATTAAAATAGCGGCTGCCTACTAACTTTAACTTTAATTAAGGGGGTTGATTTTTATGGCGAAATACATTTGTACAGTGTGTGGGTATGAGTATGACAAGAAATTTGGAGATCCGGATAACGGTATAGAGGAAGGAACATCATTTGAGGAAATACCAGAGGATTGGGTTTGTCCTACATGTGGAGTGGGTAAGGAGGATTTTGAAGAGGATTTTTATGGTGATGACGAAGAAGATGAATAATAACTAGACAATATGGCAAGAAAAGACGATAAACTAGGTTTTGGAATGAAAATTTCAAAACCTAAATTTTTATAGAAAAAAATGAAAGGTGGTACATATGAAGACGATTGAGGTAAAGAAGGATATATATTGGGTAGGGGCAATTGATTGGGACCTGCGAAACTTTCATGGGTATTTGACACAAAGAGGTTCAACCTATAATGCATATCTTATAATAGATGAAAAAATAGTGCTAGTTGATACTGTAAAGCATTATTTATATGATGAAATGTTAGAGAGAATAAAAAAGATAGTTGATCCGTCTAAAATAGATTACATAATAAGTAACCACGTAGAAATGGATCATTCCGGGTGCATACCTAAAATACTACAGCTTTGCCCCAATGCGACCGTGATAACTTCGCCACAGGGCGAAAAAGGACTAAGACAGCATTATAAACAAGACTGGAATTTTCAAGTAGTAAAGTCAGGTGATAACGTAAACATAGGCAAAAGAAACATAACATTTTTGCAAACTCCTATGATTCATTGGCCTGATAATATGGTGTCATACATACCAGAAGAAAAAATTATCTTCTCAAACGACGCATTTGGTCAACACATGGCAACATCAGAGAGATTTGATGATGAAGTGCAATATAGCACTATCATAGAAGAAGCGAGGAAGTATTATGCGAATATAGTCTTACCGTATGGTACGCAGGTGCAGAAGGTAATGGAGGAAGTAAGAAAACTAGATATAGAAATAATTGCCACAAGTCACGGTATAATATGGCGAAAATACATCCCTGATATTATCGAACAATACGACAAATGGTCAAAAAACGAAACCGATAAAAAAGTTGTCATAGTTTATGATACAATGTGGAACTCAACAAAAAAAATGGCAGACACAATAAAATCGGCATTCGAATCCAAAGACTACACAATATGCATGTACAATCTACAAGCTACCCACATCTCCGACATAATGACCGAACTAATAACAGCTGAATACATCTGTGTAGGCTCACCAACTCTAAACAGTGGTGTGCTACCTACAGTGGCGGCATTTTTAACATACCTAAAAGGACTAGCCCCAAAAAACAGAAAAGCTATAGCCTTCGGTTCATACGGATGGGCACCGCTTAGCATAAAGGAAATAGAAGAAACCCTAAAATCCGCAGGATTTGACGTAGTGGGTACGGAAAAGATAAACTATGTACCATCTGAGGAAGATTTGGAGGGATTGAGGGGTAGGGTGGAAGGATTAATATAAATTTGTCGAATTTTGTAGAAAAGTAGGAAAATATCTCTTGACAAATGGAAAAAATATGGTATAATAGACAAATATTACAAAATTTTAAAGGAGAGATGACGTATGGCAAGTGTAGTAAATGTAACACAATATTTAAATGATGTAAATGAAGTTTTTAGAGCTATTGTAAAAGGTGATGAAATAGGGGCTGGAGAACTTGCTAAAGGTTTTGATGTTTTTCAGAATGGAAAGCTTGGTAAAATGCTTGATAATTATACAAGTGGAAAAAATAACTATGAAAATATATTAGGTAATGGATCTTTAGAACCTAATACTAAAGAAGAATTAGGAGCATAGTATAATCTAGGTTAATAATTTTAATAAAAAGCCTTATTTGAATAATATAAGTCAAGTAAGGCTTTTTAGGGTTTAAAATAATGATATACAAGAAGACAACCTAATACAATACAAAAAAGTAATAATATGTAATAAAAATTAACAAAACCTATTGACATATAGAAAAAAATGGTATATAATACGGTTTGTAAATTTATTAAAAAAGGAGAAGACTAGGTATGAAAAATGAAGTAGAACAATTAAATGAAGGAAGTGAATTTTTTAAAAATATGATAGAGAATGAAGGAAGATTAACTAGGGTGGATGTAAAAGAAGGAGCATTGAAAGAAAAAGTTAGCATACGAGCAATGGTATATCAAGCGTTAAGCGAAGCTGCAAAAGGAGAAACTAATGCTTTTGACTCAGTAGTGAAAGGGGAACGTATATATCAACTTACAAAACCTACAACAGAAGAAATAGTAACTGCATATGAAAACGGAAAGACAAAATTATATGAAAGATTACTAGGTCGTTTGAGAAAATGTGATCAACAACCAGTGTTTGATACACTATTTAAAGATACAGAGGATATATTTCTTAAATAAACATTAACACAAAAGAAAAAACAGGAAATTCTTATTTGTGAAATTGAAGCAAATAAGAGCCTTTTTTATTTTGTGCGAATAAAATGAAGAATTTTCTCTTGACTTAAAAATAAAAATAGGTATAATAAAGAATAAAGGAAGTGGGTCTATGTATAATCACGAACATGATCAGCAACAACACATACATGAATTTTCAAGAACGGAACTTATACTAGGCACGGAAGCACTCAAAAAGCTAAAACAAAGCAAAGTAGCCATATTTGGATTAGGCGGAGTGGGGAGCTATGTTCTCGAAGGGCTTGCACGATGTGGAGTAGGAAACTTTGTGCTTGTAGATAGTGATACAGTATGTATCACTAATATTAATAGACAAATAATTGCGATAAAAAGTACTATAGGCAAGCCAAAAGTAGAAGTCGCAAGGGATAGAGTGCTTGAAATAAATGAAAAAGCAAATGTTACGATACACCAAAGTTTTTATCTTCCGGAAAATTCAAATGAGCTTATAGATTCTAGTTATGATTACATAATAGACGCGATAGATACAGTTACCGCAAAGATAGATTTAGTGCTAAAGGCCAAAGAGCTACATATACCTATTATAAGCTCAATGGGTACAGGAAAAAAACTAGACCCAACTAAGCTAGAGGTAGCGGATATTTACGGAACATCCGTATGTCCACTCGCACGGGTAATGCGTACAGAATTAAGGAAGCGGGGGATTGACTCGCTAAAGGTAGTTTATTCGAAAGAAAAGCCTATTATAACACAAGAACAAGAGCAGACTGGTTGTATAGGGAGCGTATCGTTTGTACCATCTGTGGCGGGACTTATTATAGCAGGTGAAGTGGTGAAGGATATAATAAAAAAGGACGGTGAATAGATTATGCTGAAAAAACTAAAACCAGATATATATGTCGATGATATATATGCGATAGATTATGAAGCTTTAAAACATGAAGGTATAACGGGAATTATATTTGATATAGATAATACACTCATACCATATGAGGAAAGTATGCCAAATGATAAAATACAAGAATTGTTTGATAAATTAAAGGAGATGGAGTTTGTTATAAGTTTTATTTCAAATGGCCCTAAAAAACGGGTGGATAAATTTAATACAAGGCTTAATTTCTATACTAGGCATAGGGCATGTAAGCCTTTATCGGTAAACCTAAGGAAATTTATAGAAGAAGTGAATCTAGAAAAAAATCAAGTTGCTATAATAGGTGACCAAATCTTCACCGATGTTATTGCAGGAAAATGTGCAGGAATAAAAACTATATTAGTAAGACCGATAAAACCTAGAAATAGCATTATTGAGAAGATAAAAAGAAGACTTGAAAGCAAACTGTTGCAAAAGTTTAATGAAATGGAGATGAAAAGATGAAAACTGCTATAATATATGCAAGTAAACATGGTTCTGTAGAAAGGTGCGTCATTTTGTTAAAAGAGAGATTACTTGGTGAGGTAGATTTATTAAATATTCATGAACATTCAAATCCTGATATACAAGATTATTCTGATATAATAATTGGTGGTTCTATATACATGGGTAAAATTCAAAAGGAAATAATAGAATTTTGTAACAAAAATTTAGATATTTTAACAAATACAAATGTAGGGTTATTCATTTCATCTGCACTTATGGATGCAGACGAGTTTAAGAAAAATTTTCCTGCCAAACTTTTAGAGACTTGCAGGGTACAAGAGAATTTTGGGTATGAGTTATATATTCATGACTTTAGCTTCATAGAAAAGATTACACTTAAGTTTATTCCAAAAGAATATTTAAATAATTATGGAATTAAAATTAATAAGATTGAAAAATTTATTAATGATATGAACATTAATAAAACTAGATAAATACTAAAAGAGCTATTATAATAGCTCTTTTTTGTCGATAAAATATATGAATTTTAAAAAAAGTATTGACAAAATTATGTAAAGATTATATAATAGTTTGTAATATTTAATTAATATATACTAAATAAAATATTTTTGGAGGTATGAAAATGAATACTTGTATAAAAGGTTTACAAAATAAAGTTTTTATTATATCAATACTAGTAGTATTTTTTTTAGCAACAGGTCATATAAGCCTAGCTGAAGGAGTTTCTGCTGTATGTAGTGGTTCGGATGTTAACTATAGAACAGGTCCAGATATTACTTATAACAAGGTTGGACAACTCCAAAAAAATGATAAAATAACTGTTTTAGGTATAAAAAATAATTGGTATAAATTTAAGAAAAATGACAACTTTTATTATATATCAAAGGATTTTGTGACACTAACGAATAATGCATATATTACGGGTGACAATGTAAATGTGAGGATTAAACCAAGTACAGATAGCGAAATTATAGATGTATTTGATTTAGGAAAAGAGATTAATGTATCATCTCAAAGTGATAATTGGTATAAAGTAAATTATGGTGGACAAGCAGCATGGGTTTTTGGTGAATATGTTGAAGTTGTAAATAAAAATTTTAGTGTAGAAGTTGCTGGCACAAGTAAGTTTGACTATGTTTATGTTGTATCACAGCAAGGTATCAATTTGCGTGAATATCCGACGGTAAGCTCAAATAAAAAACTTTCTCTTGCATTTGGAGCAAAGTTGAAGGTTGTAACTCAGATAAACCAAGAATGGTTACAAGTTCAAACTAATGATGGTGACGAAGGCTATGTTTACCAAGAATTTGTCGATGAAAAGTCATTAGAAAATACTACACCAAAAGTAATGAGTGTTACTACAGAGAATGATAGCACATTATCTAGTTCTATAATATCTTATGCTAAACAATTTTTAGGTACAAAATATGTATGGGGCGGAGAAAGCCTAACTGATGGCATAGATTGTTCTGGATTTACTCAAAAGGTTATGGCGAAGTTTAACATAAGTATACCACGTACAGCAAAAGAGCAGGCTACTGTAGGCAAGTTTGTTGATCGTAACTCATTGAGTACTTGCGATCTAGTATTTTTTGATACATTAAATAAAGGGTATATAACGCATGTTGGAATGTATATAGGTAATGGGAAATTTATTCATTCGTCATCTTCTAAAAATCATACGGGAATTGTTATAACAGATTTATCAAATTATAGTAATGCATATAGGACAGCAAGAAGAGTTATTAGTTAAGAAGTGATTATTTAGAAATTCAAACTAAGGCAGCATAAGATGTGCTGTTTTAGTTTTTTTAGAGACTTTAAAGGAGGAAATCTTATGAAAACATTAGGGCTTTACATACATATTCCTTTTTGTGAAAGTAAGTGCTATTATTGTGATTTCTTGTCATTTGATAATAAACTAGATAAAGTAAATAAATATATAGATTCACTATGCATTCATATTCTAAATCAGAAGCATGAAATTAATAAAGTAGGAATTACTACAATATTTATAGGTGGTGGAACTCCTTCTATGTTAGATATTGGTCAGCTTACTAAACTTTTAACTTGTTTACATGAAAATATTGATATGAAACAGCTTAAAGAATTTACAATAGAATGTAATCCAAATAGTATAACAACCGATAAGATAAAGCTTTTTAAAGATTATGGTGTTAATAGGATAAGCTTAGGATTACAGGCTTGGCAAAATGGATTATTAAAAAATATAGGACGAATTCATACACAAAAAGATTTTATAGACGCATATTATAACTTAAGGAATGAAGGGTTTGATAATATAAATGTTGATATAATGTTTTCACTTCCAAATCAGACAATGAAAATGCTTGAAGAAACTATAAAAAATATAGTTAAATTTGATATAAATCATATTTCTTGTTATGGACTAACAATAGAAGCTAACACAAGAATGGCAAAAATGTATGAAAACGGTGAGTACACTTTTCCTGATGAAATATTAGATAGGGATATGTATCATTATATTTGCGATTTTCTTATTTCAAACGGTTATAAGCATTACGAAATATCAAATTTTGCAAAAGCTAGTTATGAATGTATGCACAATTTAATTTATTGGGAATTAGATGATTATATAGGGCTAGGATTAGGAGCACATTCATATTATAAAGATAAGAGGTACCATAACGCAGAGAGATTAGATATATATCAAGATGAGGCTTTAAATAACGATTTTAAAAAATATGATATACAAAATATAGATTTAAAATCTAAATATGAAGAATATATGTTCTTAGGTCTTAGAAAAATTGATGGAATAGATATATATGAATTTGAAAAAAAATTCAAAGTTAAAGTTTTTGATATTTACCAAAATAAAGTAGAGTCCCTTATTTCTCAAGGTCTTATAGATTATAGTAATCATAATATAAAATTAACCAAAAAGGGAATAGATTTGTCAAATTATGTATTTATTAATTTTTTATTGTAAACTTAGAAAGTCTCCTCTCCCTAGAAAGGGAGAGGAGACTTTCTAAATAAATAAATTATGATTAGCTGATTCGGTAGTTCCGAGGTAAGAAGCAACCCCACCAAATTCTATTTCATCTATAAGCTCATCTTTTGTAATCCCCATTATGTCCATTGACATAGTACAAGCTACAAATCGAACACCATTTGCTTTTGCGGAATCGATTAACTCCTCAAGGCTATTTACATTCTTTTTCTTCATCACATATTTCATCATACGAGTACCAAGCCCACTCATATTTAGCTTTGAAAGCTTCAGTCTAGTGCTGCCTCGAGGTAGCATCATAGAAAACATTTTATCAAGTAAAGGCTTTCTGACATTTGTATGATCGGTTTTTCTGAGCATGTTTAAGCCCCAGAAAGTAAAGAATAGTGTTACATTCTTGCCCATTGCAGCAGCACCGTTTGCAATAATCATTCCTGCAAGTGCCTTATCCAAATCACCACTAAATATTACTATAGTAGTATCGTTTTGCTCATTTTTACATGTAATCTGATGTTTTTTAGTTCCTTTTTGAACATATACTATATATGCCTTATCTTCTCGATCTGATTTCAAAAAGGCATTACCAGTCTTTTCGCACCAAGCCTTAACATCGGCTGAAAACCCTGGGTCTGTGGCACTAACTTTAATAATATCGCCATCATTTTGCTCCTTGATTTTGGTATTAAGCTTCATAATAGGTCCAGGGCATTGGAGACCACAGGCATCTAATAAAATTGCATTCTCTAACTCTTTACTAGTCACCATTTTTTCATCATTATTGAGTGGTGATCCATCATCGCCAATTTCTTTAGAAAGATTTTTAGTTGAAGAAGTTACTTGCGTATGATCTTGCTTATAGTGTTTGTAAAGTTCATAGCCACCAATCAAGTTTCTAACGGAATATCCCATTTGACTTAAAATACGAGTTGCTACGTATCCTCTTATACCAACTCTACAAAATACAATAATCTCCTTATCATGTGGAAGCTTATCCCCTGAGTTCCTTAAGTCATTGACAGGAATGTGTATAGCGTTTCCTATAGTTCCTAACTCCCATTCTATAGTTTCACGAACATCAACTATCAGATTTTTATCTAAATCTACATTATCTATTTCACGCCAAAGTATAGGTTTTTGATCACCACGTAAAATATTTTCAGCAGCATAGCCCACCATATTAACAGGATCTTTCGCAGAAGAGTATGGTGGAGCATATGATAACTCTAGTCTTTGCAGATCATAGATCGTTCCGTCAAAACGTATAGCAGTAGCAATAACGTCAATACGTTTATCAATGCCCTCCATACCTACGTTTTGTGCTCCTAAAATCTTACCGTCTTTATCAAATATAATTTTTAAAGTCATTGAGAAAGCATTAGGATAATATCCTGCATGAGATTTTGGCTCTATAACTGCTACAAAATAGTCTTTTTCGTATATTTTTCCCAAACGATTAAGCTGTTTTTCGTTTAATCCAGTGGTTGCGACTGTCAAGTCAAAAACCTTTGCGACAGAAGTTCCTTGGCTACCTTCATATATAGAGCCTCTACCACAAATATTATCAGCGGCTATACGACCTTGTTTGTTGGCAGGACCAGCTAGGGGAATCATAGTTTTTCCCTTTAATATATAGTCAATAACCTCGATAACATCACCTACTGCATATATATTTGGATCAGATGTTTTAAGATTTTCATCAACTATAATTCCACCACGCTCGTTTGTTTGTAATCCACAAGCTTTAGCAAGCTCGCTATTTGGTGAAATACCAATAGATAAAATAATTATATCTGAGTTTATTTCAGTACCGTCATTGAGCAAAACGGTAGTAGTACCATTTTGGTAATTAAAACTTTTAACTCCATTTTTAAGATATAGTGTTACACCTTGTAAAGATAGATGGCTATGTACTAATTGAGCTATCTCAAAATCTAAAGATGCCATTACTTGGTCAGATGCTTCTACTAATGTTGTATTTATTCCTAGTGTATACAGATTTTCAGCCATCTCTATACCTATAAAGCCACCACCAATAACTACAGCACTCTTAACTTTTTTTACATTAATGTAATCTTTAATTCGGTCAGTATCAGGAATATTCCATAAAGAAAAAATGTTAGGACTATCGATACCAGGTATTTGTGGTTTTATCGGTGTTGAACCTGGAGATAATACAAGAACGTCATAATTTTCTGTATATTTGGTCGAGTTTTTAATGTCCATTACTGTTACTTGTTTATTTTCCCTATCTATTGAGATAACTTCACTTAAAGTACGTATGTCAATATTAAACCTAGCGTGCATTTCTTCAGGTGTTTGAACTAACAGCATATTTCTATCTTTTATAGTGTTTCCTATATAATACGGAAGCCCACAATTTGCGAAAGATATATACGGACTTCTCTCAAACATAACAATATCAGCAGATTCATCTAGTCGTCTAAGGCGAGCAGCAGTACTAGCTCCACCAGCAACCCCACCAACAATCAAAACTTTCTTTGACATATACTAATTTCCCCCTTTATTAAACGTATAGTTACACTAATACCTCATTACTAATTACTATACAATATATTAATGTTTTTTGCAATAGTTTTTTATCAAAAAAATTTTTAAAGAATTTTGTAAAAATTTAAATTATTTATTTGAAATCTAGCTAACAATATGATATAATTCAAATAAATAACCTGATGGTTTTTAATTTTTTGTTATAATGAGTAATCTCGGAAAGTCAGACTAAAACGACACAAAAACCGAGTAAAAGTATAAATTAAAACTGAAAAAGCAGATGAAATTGTATACAG
>Ga0154526_1021_pt1 | contig 9948 bp, 14 predicted proteins | sample RifGroE2_FD_105669 | JGI IMG/M metagenome (GOLD analysis project Ga0154526, IMG submission 105669) | Clostridiales bacterium GWE2_32_10
ACTTTTACTCGGTTTTTGTGTCGTTTTAGTCTGACTTTCCGAGATTACTCAACCACATCTCCTAGCTCAAAATTTTTGCTAATGATAATTCCGTCTGATAGTGCAGTGATATTACAGTTGTCTAGATTATTTTGAGCCTGGTTTAATTGTGCTATAGATTGGTCTAGGTCAGCCTGAGCAATAGTTATTGTCTGCTTTGTTGCTCCACTTTTAAGCAGCTTTAGTTGTGCATTTGCTGCATCATAATTTGCTTTTGCTGCACTGATTGACTCAGATGTTGAACCTTTTTGTAGTAGCGTTAACTGTTCATTGGCACTTTGCAGTTGATATTTTGCACTTGAAAGTTGATTGGCTGCTGTGTCTAATTTATATTTGATATCATCAAGATCACTTTTAGATAGCGAACCCACTTCATTTAGTTTTAGTGCTTTATTATACTGAGTATTTAGATAATCATATGATGCTTGTGCAGTGTTCACTGCCTCACTAGAAACTGCAACTCCATTTTTCGCTTGCTCTATTTGTTCGGTTCTATTACCTGAAGATATAAGTTCTAGATTTGCTTTTGCGGCACGTACTTGTGCTTGTGCTTGTGCTATTTGCTCAGGACGGTTTCCAGCTTGTAATTCGTCGAGCTTTGCCTTTTTCATTTCTACAACTGCTTTTAGGCTATCTACTGTATATTTTTGATTCGTATTATCTATTACCGCAATAATATCACCCGCTTTTACCGGCTCACCTTGGGCTTTATTCATTTTCACGATTTTGCCTGAAACAGTAGTTGTAGCTGAAATAATATTATTTTGAATATCCCCTTTTAAGATTAGCTTATCAGAGTTAGAACTACAGCCTGCGACAATAAAAGCAACAAGCATAATACTAATAAATAATTTTTTCATAAAATCCTCCTCTATCCATTATGTTTTCCGATACTTCTTAAGAGTTATCACATTTGCAATTATAAAAAATATACAAATTGAAATTAAAACATATACATCTCCTTGAATATCATTCCACCCTTTTCCACGTATCATAACATTTCTTAAACCATCTGCTGCATACCATAATGGCATAAATCTTCCGATAAATTGAAGCCATGTATCCATAGTACTTAAATCAAATAAACCCGAAAAAAATACTTGTGGTACTACAATTAGTGGTATAAACTGAATCATTTGAAGCTCATTGTCCGCATACGCAGATATAAATGTACCTATCGTAAGAGCAACCAGCGCGGTTAGTATAGTTATGAGAATTACGAGCATAAACGAGCCTACCATCATTATCCCAAGGATATTAATCGAATACCATGCTATAAAGCTAGACTGTATAATAGTAAACGCTCCAAACCCAAGAAGATATCCCATAACAATCTCCCATCTATGTAGTGGTGTAGCAAGTAGCCTTTCAAGTGTACCCGAAGTACGCTCACTAAGAAATGAAACTCCCGATATTAGAAATACGAAAAAGAATACAAAAAATCCAATAAGTATAGGTCCAAAATTATCAAAAGAAGACATATTTTCATAGCCATACAAATAAGTTATATCAGGTTTAATCGTTGGGCTTGTTTGCTGCATGATATTCTGTATAAGCTTAATGACTGCACCATTTTTGCTCGGGTCACTGCCCTCTAGTTTAACATTTGGCACTCCACTTTCAAAATTAATTATTGCATCGACCTTAGCCTGATTAAGAGCCTCATGAGCCTCACTTTCATCATATATAGTAACTCTAGCATAATTATCTTCTAATTTATTTATGAAACTATTCGGAGCATTGGTTATTCCTATCTTTGGGTGATAATCAGAACCATTAAAAATAAATGACATCAAGGTTAACACAAATATTGGAGCAAAAATCATTAATCCTATAGTACGTTTATCATGCTTAAGCTGAAGTAAAATCCTAATCATAACTGCTATCACTCTCATTTAGATGCACCCCCATAGTACAAAAACGCTTCTTCTATTGTATTTGAAGACGTTGCATTCTTGATTTCATTTGGAGTACCAGAAGCAATAAGCTTACCGTCATGAATCATTCCGAGGTAATCGCATTTTTCTACCTCATCCATTACATGAGTTGTAATGATTATAGTTGTTCCGTTGTCCCTTAATTTATAAAGCTCATTCCATATAGATTTACGAAGGACAGGGTCAATACCAACGGTAGGCTCGTCTAGTATCAAGACTTGTGGCTCATGTAGGAGTGAAATAGCAAGAGATAGCCTCCGTTTCATACCGCCAGAATACTGTTTTACTTGCTTTTTTAAATGTTCTGATAAATTTACAAGACTCATTACCTCAGCTATCCTCTGTTTTTGCTTAGCTCCTCTCAGATTATACATAGAAGCAAAAAACCTTAGATTTTCTTCCGCAGTAAGCTCCCCGTATAAAGCATCAGACTGCGCCATATATCCTATTTTATTCATAAGTAAAAGCTTCGGCATTTTTTCACCTAATAACCACACATTTCCGCTAGTTGCGGTATCAATTCCTGCAATGACCTTTACCAAGGTTGTTTTCCCTGAACCAGATGGTCCAAGTAACCCTAAAATTTGAGAATAAGGTACTCCCAATCTAATATCAAAAAGAACTTGCTTTTTTCCGAAAAATCTATTAACATGTTCAACACTAATACATAGAGGACTTTCTGCATCTTTAGCTATTACTTCCTGCATACATTCACTCCTTTCTTTAATTCTACTTCTACTTATACCTATGTTACATTACTCAAAAATTGTCGTTGCGAGGTACGAAGCAATCCCGTTCTTAAGTCGTAATTTGCAAATTAATCTTAGTTTGTATATAAAAAGAGAGATTGCTTCGTTCCTCGCAATGACAGTCTAGTAATTCATACAATTATTCTATCATATTATTATAAAAATGCAAGTAATTATTTTTAATAAAACAACACCCTCTACCACAACGGGTGAGGGTGTAAAACCGTACCTATTTCTTTCATATATTCAGATGTTACATATCCTAATTCCCATATACTTACACCTTGAAGATTGTAATCATTTACTATATTTAACTTAGATACTATACTATTTTCATTTTCAAACCAAACTACATGTTCTATCCCTTTGTTATCCGTATATTTATAATATGCCGAAGCAGAAATCGGATCCCAATTTATAGTTGCACCGAATATCCTAGCTACTGAGTATGCTTTACTTGTCGAATAAGCCTTGGTTCCACTCTTTGACCAATCATATCCATATGCAGCAAGCCCTAAAAGTATTTTTTCTTTTGGTATTACACTAGTTGCATATTCTACTACATCTTCTACCCAACCTTTAGAAGCTATTGACCCTGGCATTCCTTGTGGATAATGCTCATCGTATGTCATTAATACGAATTGATCAGCATATTGTGCTAATGCTTTATAGTCAAACGCCCCCTGCCATGCACCGGCCTTGTCATCATAGGTTTTTGCTGGTAGGTCTATAGTTACTAGGTATCCTTTAGGTTGCAAGGTTATATATAATTCTTTCATAAACTCTGTCATGTAATCTCTATCACTTGGATATATACATTCTATATCTATACATATTCCAGCGTATCCGTATTTTTTTATCTCAACCAGTATATTATTTATTAGTCTTGTTCTATTTTCACTAACCTCTAGCAAGCTTTTTGCTACTTTGCTATCAAATTGATTTGATACCGATGCTTCAATCTGGATATCATTCGCTTTCGCTAGATTAATTTGTTCTTTAGATATTAGTCCTGTAAGATTTCCTTGCCCATCAACAGTATATGTTTGAGTAATTACTTGATCTAGTAAATTTTTGTTTACTACCATAGAGTTATAAGATGATTTATCACCATTATAATAATATGTAGCATATCCTAGAACAACCTTACTTTGATCCACTACTGTCATTCCTTCACCTTGAATTGACACAACCCTTGTTCTTTCATCCCAGTTCACATCAAATCCTAAGTTTCGTGCAACAAAGGCAACAGGTATCATCGTTTTATCATTTATTAATTTGGCTGGTACATCCATTTGAGTTGTTACTTGGTTAATATATGCTATCTTATTATTTATAGTTAGTATTATCATTTTATTTTTATATGTCACATAAACCTGCTTATATTTTGCGTCCCATTTTACACTTGCACCCAAATTTTCAAAAATCTCTCTAGCTGGTACTAATGTTCTACCATCTAATATTATAGGAGGCATCTGTGTATTTACAACAGGTTGTCCACCTACTATAAGTGTTATAGGCTTTGCTGTATATTCATGTGCTACTCCATCATAATTTAAACTCATAGCAAACGTATTTTCATTATTAAAAATTATTATCAGGAGTAAGGTTAATAACAACGTATATATTTTTCGCACTTTTATCATCTCCTATTTATTAACTTGAGTATCTAAAATTATTATAACACATTATAAACCTTTTTTAAATAGATTGTTGTATTTTGAAACTTTATTGTAATCAAAGCATGTACCTTTTTTCATTTTAAAGCATATTATATATTAGAGGTATGCGTACCTTGCTATGTTTTATATTCTATTTTTAATATGAAGGAGGCGTTATTTATGAATATCTTTGGATTCGATAATTTTGGCGGTTGCTGTAGATTTAGACATTGTTTTGGATTCTGCGGATGTCACAGATGTTGCAATTGCTGTAGATGTTGCAGTTGCTGTAGATGTTGTAGATGTCATGGTCAATTCTGGTAATTATTATCTTATTAACTTTGCTAGTTATTAATTGATCCTTTACATATCTACATATATAAATAGGTAAGGTTTGATTTTATAAATAAAATTCAAATCTTACCTATTAGTTAATTTTTAGCTCCACTTGCACTTTCCATCTTTGCTTATACATTTCAGTCAGCTTAACATAATCCCCGCTATATTCCGTTATTTTATTATCTTAAATTTGGATTAAAAAATTTTTATTTTTTATAATTCTACACCTTTATCACCATCATAAGTTTTTTTTCCACTTTCCTTGCCTTGAACACACTCAATTCCATCTAATAATTCTGACTTTTCTCCTTGTGCAAAGATTACCAAATTGTGTAATGCTCTCGTCATTGAAACATAAAGCAGTTTAGAATTCAAAAATTCCCTGTGCTATGTCACCAAGTACAGTAAATGTAACATCTTTCATTATTTCATTTAGTACCCAATATTGAAACGTGCCCAAATCTTGTGCTTCATCTACTACTACATGTTTCATTTTGGCTATGTCGCCTATACCATGTAACTTACTTTTTAAATACATTAAAGCTGCAAAATCCTCTATTTCTATATTATTTTTTGACAACAAATTTTTTGCATGATTTCTAGTAGCCTCTACTAAACTATTATCACAGCTACCGCCTCCCATATATTCAGAATATTTTTTACTGTCATATACAAATTCCTTATAGTATTCTACTATAGATTTGCTTTTTTCTGGCTGTTGTAAATATTTTTTTATTTGCTTTTTGCAATTAGAATTTATACTCTTAATTCTCTTTTCTCGCTCATTATACAACCTTTGTTTTCCTTTTTCAAATTCTTCTTTATTTATTTGTCCATCTTTATATCTACTTAATAATTCCTCCCCTTTTTTACTAAATTCTTCTCGTATATTTTCCTCTATCATTTCTTTTTTTCTATTTATATCACCTAAAATTCTAGTTGTTATATTTTCAACCTTTTTATTCTCTGGATATTCTTTAAAATCTTCATAAAACATACTCTTAATTTTGTCGGCTTCTGTAATACTTATTCCTTCAAAAACAAACTCTCTACTGCCAATATTCCCATTTGCTAATTCTTCTAGAAATCTATTAATACCATTCTTATAATCCATACTAGATTTTAGTTTTGATATAGTTTTACTTATCTCTACTTCTTTCTTATCCTTTTGTTTATCTCCTGTTTCTATTATTTGCATCAATTTCTCGTCAGCATCTTCTATCCTTACATCTTCACCTAGTATTTCTTTCATTAATTCTTCTATTGTAGTTTGTTTTACACCTTCAACATCAAGTTCCGGCAATACATTTGCTATGTAATTTAAAAACACCTTGTTTTAAAATCTTTTTCAATTTTCTGTGCTGCCTTTTCTGCGATTTTTGGTTTCCCACCCAATAAATAAATTTTATAATTCCTGTCCTTTATTTCATATAATACATTCGTCAATAGATCAAATCCAGGTACTCTATATTTTATCTTACATTTTTTAAAAAATGTACCATGTATAAGCCCAATACCATCGGGAACTACTAAATCACCAGAGTTAATTACTTTCCTATATGATTCATTATCTCTAGCTATCATAACAATTTCTGGATTTGGTGTAAATACCATTTTAAACTCTTTACCATTTAAATATGATACAAAAGTATCCACCGCCTCATTCATTCTAATATTATGTATACAAGTTCCTATAACATTTATCTTTTCCATGTCACACCTCTCAAGACAATCCATAACTATAATCAACTTCTGACATACTTTTATTTCTATAGTAATTCGAAGCAACTGGCGTTTGTAAAACTTCATTTATTTTATCATATACTTCTTTACTAGTTACATTGCATCCATAATCTATACAATACATAGGTATCTTATTGATTGCATGTTTCGTAAACCTTTCTAAATTTATACCCATTTGATCTTCTGAAATCTTTCGTTCATATATCCACTGAGTTCTTTCAGATTCCGTATCATATGGAGTAAAACAAGCTTCTCTAAGGTATGCTATTTTCTCTCCTTCTGATGGCACATATATTTCACACTTACTCTTTTCTTTTAAATTTATATTAGGTAACAAAATGGCATTAATGTCGGATATATCTGTTAATGCTGTATTTTGAAATATTACAGGAACATCTGTTAACGGTACTTCTGTTTTTTTGTGATTACCTGTATCTTCAAGTTTCAAGCCAAAGCTTGCTTCTGTTAAATTTCTGTTTAAAAAGTAATCACATAAATTACTATATTTCCACTATCTTCTACGACCACATATTTACCATCAGATCGCATAAACATATTACTTTCCCCTTCAGGTTTCTTATAATGATATTCATCCTTAAAAGTAAGCAACTTAACTGTTTCTTCTGAATTTTCAATCTCTTTTCTATACATATCATATAAAGTTTTATCTCCTATATAATGAATCCCAAACTCATCCTTAGTTAGATGAGTTTGGGATTCATTATAAAATTGCTTTATATGTTCAATTTGTCTATCAAACAATTCTTTGCGATCAGTACTTATGTTAAAATTAATACCCAAAATATTAAATGTGGTTCCATAAAAACTCATATTAATCATCCTTTGTAGTTGTCTAAAAATTCTCGAGCTGACTCTTGCATTACAGAAAACGCCTTAAATATATCTATATTATTTTTTTCAACGATACAAAAAACCAAATATAATACCTTTACTAATTTATAAATTATAAATTAGTTTAAAGAATTAAATTTTTCCCGTTGTTTGAAATGTCTATATTCTTTTTTCTCCATTATTGCTTCCGTTATTTGTCCAACTAAGACTACAATTGAGTTTGTTATTTCTAAATCAGATGTATTATCAAATTTCATGTGTTCAATAGTATAATTACCTAATTCTTCTTCTAAATTAATTTTTAGTTTATTAGACAATGCAATCAATTGTAACAACACATCTGAAATTTCATCTTCATAACTATGTATATTTCTACCAACTTCTAATGAGTAATTTATCAAATCCTTATCTTGTCCAATCAACAAGCCCATATGACCTATTTGGACATATAATTCCATTAATACTGTAGTTTCATTCCATTGTTTCTTTTCAGTAATTTTAAAAACTTCCTTCAATTCAACCGCAGGTTTATAATATTCTTTTAGAAATTTTAAAATTGTTTCTTTCATAGTCATAATCTATCTTTAGATTTGCCATATCAATATCTAGCCTCCTTAAAATTTCAATTATTTTACTCTCACTAATACACATATTCTCGCAGTGTTTTTTACAGATTGTCTTTTGATTTGCAGGGCAAACATTTATATTATTACATAATTCACTATCATAAAATGCATTTCTATCAGGAAGTCCTAAAACATATGCTATGGCACATGAATTACTTTGGTATATTGGATATTTGCTTGTTTTAACCCGCTCATTCCAAAAGTATTCATAAAACTGCTTTGGCCATACCCCTTCTGCCATTAATACCTCTTCTCTATTTTGAATAATTTCAGGCCAAAATTCTAATTTGTCTATAAACTCTTTTTGCACTTTTAAACCCGTTACCACAGATGCTAAAGCATATTTAGAAACAAATGATAACATTTTTTCTACTAATTTTTTAGAAGAATTCTGTGGTAAAAATGGTCTCCAATAATGAATAATTTTTTTATTTTTTTCAAATAATCTTTTAAAATTAGACTCTATATTTTCTCTTTTTATCCCCACTTCTATATCACTATCAAGTCCTGAATAGCTTAAGTAAAAAATGAACTTTTCACCTTCTTCTTCAAGGCTTGAAATATAATCTATAAAATCATCAGGTATATAACATTTAGTTATAAAGATTTTAGGATTGCAGATTTTCATATCATGCAATATCTTCAATATTTTTTTTAAATACTCTACATTCTCTGACGTTGCAAATGCATCTGTTTGTGAAAATAGACATATAGGAATATATTTATCGTAAAGCTTACTATTTAAAAGTAACCCCACAGTTTCTTCCGGAGAAGCTAAAACTTCAGGTCTTACTTTTGTTTTACCATTAGCATTTAAAAAACAATATTTACAACTATTAGGACAGCCCTGAATAGGGTTTATAACAAGCCAAGAGGCATGAATATCTATTATCGGATATGTCATTTTTTTACCACCTCAAAATTTTTAAATCTTCACCTTCTATATATCTTTTTGCTGCAATAAACAATCTCAAATACAATTCATCTAATTCTAGATACGCTTTAACAAAGTCATCTAAGGTAATTGTTAGCTTTTCTATTTCTATTTTATTATCAACATTAAAAATTCCTTTTGCCTCTAACTCCTTAGTTTCACCTAATAACAATTTTATTCCATCGTCAATTTTTATTTCGACCAACCCTCTTACTTCATCTCCAGATAAATTGTATTCTTCTAGTTCCTTTTCTATCGGTAACAAAAATATATGTTGAAACTCATTTGCTATGTAATTTTCAGTAATAGTTGCAGCTGTTTGCCTTATACCTAAAGGAATCAACTGATCATATTTAACTTTTTCACCTGTTTCCTCTTCAACTTCTCTTATTCCATCTTCAATTTTCTCTCCAGCTATGTAATGTCCGCCAACTGTTATCTCTAAATAATCTTTTCTTTCAAAATCATATCTATTCGGATATTTCTTTTGAAGAATAACGGTTCCATTTTTTTTATTAACAGCTATACACGTAAAAACCCTATGCCACAATCCTAACCTATGTGCTTCTTTTTTTGATGCTGTACCTTTATATTGGTACTTATCAGTAAAAATATCTACATATTCCATAAAGAGCCTCCTTTTCTTATTGATAAAATTATTTTATATTATTTTTTTACATAAGTATATACTACTTTACATATTTTGTCAATCATTTTTCAATATCACTTAATAAACTTTTTAAAAGGTAACAAAATTAACGTAAAGTTATAAAATATACATACTTAACATTATTTAGTAGAATTCTACTATGTATAATTACATTTTAAAAGATATTCGCTGCTGTGGGAAACAGAGGGATAATAGTACCTCTCGAATGTTACATCTTTTCAGCTAAATCTAGTCCTTAGTGCAAAAGTAGCAAAGAAAAACAAAGCAGAAATCAGTACTATCGTAGCACCCGTTGCTGTTTCTATATAATAGGAAAATATCAGTCCACCCACACCAGATATTACTGATATTAGTACTGATACAGCATGGTACTGCCGCACATTAGAAGTTATATTTCT
>Ga0154526_1040_pt1 | contig 9680 bp, 9 predicted proteins | sample RifGroE2_FD_105669 | JGI IMG/M metagenome (GOLD analysis project Ga0154526, IMG submission 105669) | Clostridiales bacterium GWE2_32_10
AGTGGGAGGTAAATATATGACAATTACAAAAGAACAAAGCAATTATATAAAATTAATAGCAATACTTACTATGCTAGTAGACCATATGGGGGTAATATTATTTCCGGAGGTACTGTGGCTTAGGATTATAGGGAGGATTGCATTTCCGCTTTTTGCTTATCAATTGGTTGTTGGTTACTTAAATACTGGAAATATTAGAAGGTATATATTTAGACTACTTTTGTTAGGCTCTATATGCCAGGTTATGTATTATTATATAACGAAAGATTTGACCTTGAATATACTATTTACATTATCGGTAGGGTTAGTATGTATTAATTTAATTGATAAAAAGAAATATATAGTATTAAGCTTGTTACTTGTCATTACATCGGTGATGAGTTTTTATAATATGGGTGTTGATTATGGGGTATATGGTGTTTTGATTATAATACTTATATACACCTATATTAATAATACAAACTTATTAATTGCAAGTTTTATAATATTAACTACAGTAGCAGTCAGTACAGATATGATACAATCGGATTATCAAATATATTCGATTGTGGCGATGATTTTTTTAGTAAAGCCGATGAGTTTGAGGTTTAAAATACCGGGGTGGTTCTTTTATTTATTTTATCCTATACATATTGCGGTATTGTGGGGGATTAAAGGAATTTGGTTTAGATGAAAAGGTTGTGAGTTTATTATGGGGAAAATATCAAATGTACTCACTATGATAGAGCTACTTAACAATGGCAGAAAGTATAGCATAAAAGAACTTGCGGAGCGGTTAGAGGTCACGGAGAGGATGGTTAGGTTTTATAAGGACGAGCTTGAGAAAGCTGGTATATATGTGGATTCTATAAAAGGACCCTATGGCGGATATGTTCTAAAGCGAAAAGTATTGCTACCTCAAATAGGTTTTAGTAAATATGATATACAGTTACTGGAGACAGTTTATGAAATGCTACTTAAAAACAAGGATTTTTTACTAAAAGAAGAGTTCGAGGCTTTGATACATAAGATAGATGTTACATACAAAGGTAGCAAGAAAAAAATAGAGGGTGTACCAAATATAGTAGAGGAACGTGATGAAAAATATAGAGATATTGAAAATAAAAAATATAATGCAATGTCACGTGCGATAAAAGAAAAACGAAAGGTATGGATAAGTTTCTTGACTGCCACGCACGGTATGACTGAAAGGGTAGTACACCCTTGCGACTTATTTTCCTATAATGATTCATGGTATGTGTCAGCATTTTGTGAGATGCGAAATGAAATAAGACATTTTAGGATTATGAGAATAATTGAGTATAAGGTATTAGATGAAAAATATACAAATATTTGAATGAAGTGACCATAGGTTGATAACATTTGATATAATTGTAAAAACAAACATTGAGAGGTGGAGTAGCTGTGAAACGATTTAATATAACGACTACATGTATAAAAGAAGAGCATTATATGGTAGACATAAGTGGGAAACTTGAAAAGATAGTTAATCTTATTGATATGGGGAAATATTTTACAATAAACAGAGCAAGACAGTATGGTAAGACTACTACAATGAGCAGGCTGTTTATGACATTGCAAGATAAATATATAATGATACCGGGAAGTTTAGAAGATTTTGGAGAAGAGCCTTATATGTCGGAAGGTAAGTTTGCTATGGCTTTTCTATTTATGATAAGGAATATAGTTAAATTTCAAGATAGGGAGCTAGCGAACTATATAGAAAAAATATCAAATATAACTAGCTTTCAAGAACTGTCAGCAAGAATAACAGATATTTGTATGGAAAGTAAAAAAGAAATAGTACTAATGATAGATGAAGTAGATAAAGCAAGCAGCAATATAATATTTTTAGACTTTTTAGCAATATTACGAGATAAGTATAATAAAAGAAAAAATAAGCTAGACATAACCTTCAAGTCGGTAATACTAGCCGGAGTACACGATATAAAAAACCTAAAGGTTCACATAAAAGAACGAAGGATGATAACAGAAGCAGAGGCAAAGCTAATAGATAAAACAACCTACAACAGCCCGTGGAATGTAGCGGAAAAGTTTAATGTAGACATGAACTTTAACAAAGAAGAAATATCAACGATGCTTATAGAATATGAAGAAGATTACAAAACAGGAATGAATATAACGCAAATAAACGAAGAAATATATGACTATACAAGTGGATATCCATTTCTCGTAAGTAATATTTGTAAAGTTATAGATGAGGAGCTGGGTAGAAACTGGAGCAAACAAGGAATACAGGAAGCAGTAAAGATAATATTAAACGAAAAAGGAACTCTATTTGATGATCTTATAAAAAACATAGAACACGACAAAGAGCTATACAACACAGTATACAGCATAGCAATAGAAGGACAGGAATTAACCTACGACGTATATGCAGATGAGAAAGGATTAATGTATGGTATACTAAAAAAAGGAAATAACGGAAAGCTTGCAATACACAATAAAATATTTGAGATACTAATATACAACTACCTTTCAGTGAAAAAAGAAAGAGAAGGCAACAAGAAAATAATAAACTACGAAAGCAGGAGTCAGTTTATAGATGAAGAAGGTAATCTTAGGATTGTGAACATACTAGAAAAATTCCAAGAATTAATGAGCGAAGAATATAGAAAAGAGACAAAAGGATTTGTAGAAAAAGAAGGTAGGTTAATATTTCTAGCATTCATAAAACCAATAATAAACGGAACAGGTTTCTACTATGTTGAAACAGAGACAAGGACAAACAAAAGGATAGATATAGTGATAACGTACAACAAAAAAGAATATATAATAGAACTAAAGAAATATTATGATAAGCCACGAGAAGAAAAGGGATACAAACAACTCGCAGATTATATGAGGATAAAAAACAAAGATAAAGGTTACATGGTAATGTTTAAGTTTAGGGAAGACAAGAAATATACGAGTAAGTGGATAGATGTAGGGGATAAGAGGATTTTTGAAGTTGTGGTGTAATATTTATGTCGCTATTAATTTTTTTAAAATGAAGTGACCATATATTTCCTCCTTTTGTGTTAAAATAATGCAAAAGGAGGGATTTTTTATATGAAAGAAATTGTATTTGTAACATCTAACAAAAGAAAAGTAGCTTCGGCTAAGAGGGAATTAAAAGAAATAGTAGTTTTAGGGTATGAGGCAGAATTAATAGAACCAAGGAGTGATAATATAACAGAAATAGCTATAAAAAAGGTAGTACAAGCATATGAATTAGTAAATAAGCCATGTATAGCATTAGATGCAGGTTTTTTTGTAAAGGAATTAAATGAGTTTCCTAAGGCATATGTGAATCATATGTTAGAAACAATAGGATTAAAGGGCTTATTAAAATTAATGGAGGGAGAAGAAAATAGATATTGTGAATTTAGAGAATGTATAGCATATTATGATGGAAATAATATTGAAATATTCGAATGTAGGGCACCGGGAAAATTAGCATTGGAAATCCAAAAAAATGAAAGTGATAAAAAGTGGTCGGATTTATGGAAAGTATTTATTCCAGATGGTTTTGATAAAACATTAGTAGAGTTTGATGAAAGTGATTTTAAAAGATATGACAATATAAAATCAACTACAAGTATGAGGCAGTTTGGAAGGTGGTTTTTAAATATGGAGAAAGAGGAAGAGTTGCAGGACAGGGAATTTATTAATAATTAAAAGATGCACATGTATATATACATGTGCATCTTTTTTATTCAAATATTAGGGGGAGGGGGAAGGTATTAAATTAAACTGCGTTTCTTACTATTGCCACAATCTTATCAACTGGTATATCAACTACAGAACCAATGTTAAATATAATTTCCCTATCACATTTTCTGTCAACAGGTGGGCAACATCCACCATAGCCACCTTTGCCACCACAACCGCCAGCACCATAACCACCAACGCCGTAGCCTGAACCACCGCATATTGAACCACCAACTCCATAGTTACCTCTTGAGCATCCGTTACCTAAGGCACATCCTGGTGCAGGTCCTATACAAGTAGTTAACCTTACAAAACAAGGGTTAACTTTTAATACAACTCCTGTGAAACCACACCCAGATTGTCCTCCACTTTCTGTAAATATAGTTACTGTTTCTCCTATTTGATCTCTTAAGTGTTCAGCAAGCTTTGCATTACAACAAAATTCAGCATTTTCCATTATTATATTCTCCTTTCATACTCTAAATTTAGTTTTAGGACTTTTCTTTAATCCTAATATATAATATGAACAAGCTGTAAAATGTGTTACAGCTTGTATTAAAATCATAGTAAGGGCATTATAAAAATTACTTGACAAAATACTAGAAAAACATTATAATTTACCAATATATAAAGTTAACAGAGAGGAGATTAAAACGATGTTAGAGGTAGAATTAAGAACATTTATAAATAAAAACAAGTATGAGGAACTCTTAAAATTTTTTAAAGATAAAAACTTACGAATAACCGAAGAAAAACAGATTACGTGTTATTTTGAAGGTGACAAGGATTTTAGATTGATGTTGACTGATGAATACTGCCAGCTATGGCTAAAAGATGGTGAGCTTCATGACGATGCAAGGGAGGAGCAGATTGTAAAGGTAGATAATATCTACAAAGATAGTCTAATAAAGATGCTATATAAATTAGGGTACGAAGAAGAGATAAAATGGTATAGAGTAAGGAATTCGCTTGTGTGGGATGGCATATATGTAACTATTGATTATACTCATGGATACGGATATATATTAGAGGTGGAAATACAGGTAGAAAATGATGAGGATATAGAAAATGCAAAAGCTAAATTACAAGAGTTGTTTAAAGCTTTGAATGTGGAATTGACCGAAAAGAGCGAGTTTAAAGATAAGTTTGAGGACTATAAGAAAAATTGGAGAGAGTATACGAAAGATGCATCTACAAATTTCTTGACAAAAGCTGTTAGATAAGTTACAATTAGAAAAAAGAACTTAAATAAGAATAGGCGGTGTTGTGAATGGAAGTTAAGAAAAATGAGGTAGAAGGTAGATTTCAGGGGCATGAAAAAGGTTTTGGGTTTGTACTCAGGGAAGAAGGCGGAGATGTGTTTATACCTGCTAAATTTACAAATGGGGCACTTAATAAAGACTTGGTTTTGTGCAAGGTTACTAGAGAACGAGCAGATACAAAAGCTGCTGAGGGTGAGATTATAAAGATTGTAGAAAGAGGCACAGATAAAATAGTCGGAACTTATATGCATAACCAGAACTTTGGGTTTGTAGTACCCGATGATAAGAAAATGGGGACAGATATTTATATACCTAAAAGCAAATCAAATGGTGCAGTAGACGGGCATAAGGTAGTTGTAAAGATAACTGAATGGTTGGATGGTAGGAAAAATCCAGATGGAGAAATACTAGAAATAATAGGGCACAAGGATGATCCTGGTGTTGATGTAATGTCGATAGTAATGGGTTACGATGTTTCGGTAGATTTTACAGATAAGGTATATAGACAAATAGAAGGTATAAAAGAAGAGGTAGACTTAGAAGATATAAAAGGAAGGCAAGATTTTAGAGATGTTAAGATGGTTACTATAGATGGCGATGATGCAAAGGATTTAGACGATGCAGTATCACTTGAAAATCTTCCAAATGGGCATTATAAGCTAGGCGTTTATATAGCGGATGTGACACATTATGTAAAAGAAGGGACTGCACTTGATAAAGAGGCACTGAAGCGTGCTACGAGCATTTACCTTGTTGATAGGGTAATACCAATGCTTCCACATAAATTATCAAATGGTATATGCTCACTTAATGCAGGTACGGACAGGCTTGCACTAAGCTGTATTATGGAAATAGACCCTTCGGGAAAAGTATTAGGACATGAAATCGTTGAGGCGGTCATAAATGTAGACAGAAGAATGACATATACAAATGTATATAAAATACTTGAATTAGAGGATGAGGAAATAATCAGTCAATATTCTGATTTTGTAGATATGTTCAAGCTTATGAGAGAGCTTGCGGGGATACTTACAGAGAAAAGGTATAGACGAGGTGCACTTGATTTTGATACCGAGGAAGCCAAAATAAGACTTGATGAAAAGGGCAAGGTAGTTGCTATAGAAAAATATGAGCGAAATATAGCAACAAGAATAATAGAAGAGTTTATGCTAGTATGTAATGAAACTGTAGCGGAAGATGCTTTTTGGCAGGAAATCCCGTTTATATATCGTTCACATCAAGAACCAAATGAGGAGAAAATAGATACATTCCTAAGCTTTATAACAGGACTAGGTTATGTTGTAAAATCTAAACAAAAGGTACATTCTAAAGAACTGCAAAAAATACAAGAAGAGATACAAGGAAAATCAGAGGAAAAGGTAATACTAAGACTTATGCTACGCTCAATGCAACAGGCGAGATATACCGCAACAAATGACGGACACTTCGGACTTGCAGCACAGTACTACTGTCATTTTACTTCACCGATAAGACGTTATCCAGACTTGCAAATTCATCGCATATTAAAGGAAAATCTAAATAAAGGATTGTCTGAAAAAAGAGTAGAAAGTTTAAAAAACAGAACTACAGAGGTTTCTGAAATCAGTTCTATACAAGAAAGAGTAGCAGAGGAAATAGAAAGAGAAACAGAGGACTTGAAGAAATGTGAGTATATGAAGGACAAGGTAGGTGAAGTATTTGAAGGGATAATTTCAGGTCTTACTAACTGGGGGATATATGTAGAGCTACCTAATACAGTAGAGGGGCTTCTAAGGCTGGCTGATTTAAATGATGATTATTACATTTTTGATGATAAAAATTATATAATAATAGGGGAAAGAACAAAGAAAATATATAGACTTGGAGATACACTACAGGTGCTTGTTGCAAGGGTGAGTGTTGAAAGCCGAGAGATAGATTTCTTGCTAGAGGATACTGAAAAAGTGTAAGTTTGGCATAACATCTTATCTTGGTTAGGTTTGGATAGTTATTAAAAGAGAGATTGCTTCGCACCTCGCAACGACTGAATGTTTATAAAAAGTAGGTGATTGGGTGAATATAAGGGAAATGCAAGAACAAAATGAACTGAAAACCCTTAGCGAATATGCTACGCATAGTGTTAAGAGTAAGGGAAGAAAGCGAGAAGTAGAAAAATGTACTATGAGAACTGAGTTTCAAAGGGATCGTGATAGGATAATACACAGTAAGGCATTTAGAAGACTTATGCATAAAACGCAGGTCTTTATAATGCCTGAGGGTGATCATTATAGGAATAGGTTGATTCACACTATGGAGGTTAAACAAATAGCTTGCAGTATAGCAAATGCTCTTAGGTTAAATGTTGACCTTACTGAGGCTATTGCATTAGGCCATGATTTAGGGCACACACCGTTTGGACATAGTGGTGAGCATGTGCTCAATGAACATTGCACCTTTGGATTTGAGCATAACGAACAAAGTGTAAGGGTAGTAGATATTTTAGAAAATGATGGATATGGACTAAACTTAACATATGAAGTTATAGATGGAATACTCAACCACCAAACAGATGGGAATCCTGCTACATTAGAAGGAAAGATTGTACAGATTTCAGATAAGATAGCATACGTAAATCATGACATAGAGGATGCCATAAGGGCAGGAATAATAAAAGAAGAGAACTTACCACAAAAACATATAATGCTACTTGGAAAAAATAAGAGCGAAAGAATACACACTATGATAATGGATATAGTATACAATAGTCAAGACAAACCAGATATAATAATTAGTGACGAAATAAGAACTTCAATATATGAATTAAGAAGGTTTTTATTTGAAAATGTCTATATAGACTCTAGGTCAAAGACAGAAGAAAAAAAGGTGCAAAATCTAATAAGTAACCTGTTTGAATTTTACATAAAAGATACCACAGAAGTAGAAGAACATCTAAAACGAATACTAGAAAAACATGAAATGACAAAAGAACGTATGGTATGTGATTACATAGCAGGAATGACAGATAGATATGCAATAAAAAAATTTAAACAATATTTCTTGCCAATGCCATGGGAAGTATATTGAATAAATATTCAATATACACTTTCTTATATTTGAGTATCTTCATGAATGTGTGATTTATGTTCAACACCCCATACGGTCATGGAGTAGTCAAGTCCTTCAATCTCCACGCAGATTCCAAAGCTAAAGCTAAGTGATACTATAAGTAAATCATGATGTAATTCTGAATCAAGAACATCAAGTATTTTAGGGAAAAGGCTGAAAAATTTACCTAATCGCATTCTTATAGCACCTAGTTCACCATCATAATCATGAAAGATTGCTACTTCTCTGTTGATTAAGTTATTCGTTTTAGATTTTAAATTTGCAAGATTAAAGATTACTTGATTATAATCTTCTATAAATTTAGAGAATTCATGATGTGAGAAAATATATTTATACGATTTATGTTTTAGTTTTTTTGTAATATCAACATCTATGAAATCAACATTAGTAAGTGGATTTTTAAGATATGTTTCAAAATACTTTAAAAAGTCTTCTGAGTTTTCTATATGTAGTGGAGTTGTTTTTATAGTATTAATCCGTTTAAAAGAATTCATAAAATCACCATCCTAATTTTATTATAATAAAAAACTATAAATTTATTATATAGAAAAAACATAAAAAATTCAAGACTAATTATATAAAAATAAAAAAAATTTAAATCGAGGGGCTAGTTTGGTGAAAAATAAATTTATTATCATAGGAAATGGTGTTGCAGGTATGGAGGCAGCAAAGACTATAAGGGAACATGATGCAGAAGCTTTTATAACAATAATTTCAAAGGAAACAGACTTGTTTTATTACAGACCTAGGCTTATAGAATACCTTGCTTCTAAAGTGGAATTTGATGAAATAGTTGTATATAAAAAACAGTGGTATATTGATAAAAAGATTGAATGTATACTCGGAAAAACTGTGAAGAACATAATAATAGATAAAAAAACAGTAGTGCTAGATGATGGCGAAGAGCTAGGATACGATAAGCTTTTAATTGCTAGTGGTTCAAATCCATTTATATTACCTGTAGAGGGAAATTGTATGAATGGAGTATTTACGATAAAAAACAAGGAAGATGTTGATAAAATAATAGACTACTGTATAGATATAAAAAATGTAGTAGTTGTTGGAGGAGGACTTCTAGGCATAGAAACCGCAAACAGCCTAAAAGAGAAAGGACTAGAAGTAACTATAGTTGAGTATGCAGATAGGATACTACCGAGACAGATTGATAAAGAAGGCTCTAGTATTTTAGAAAATATGTTAAAGCAAAAAAGGCTGAGATTTCTTTTGGGGGAAGAGATGAAGGAAATAGTAGGAGATGGAAAACTAAAACAAATAATATTAAAATCAGGCAAGGTTATAGATACAGATGCTATAATATTTTCGGTAGGAATAAGACCAATAGGAGAATTAGCGATAAAAGCAGGGCTTGAATTTGATAAAGGTATAGTTGTAGATGAATATATGAAAACATCAAAAAAGATGTATATGCCGCAGGAGATGTAGCGGAACATAACAAAATGATTTACGGCTTATGGCTACCATCAAAAGAGCAGGGAGTAGTGGCAGGCAAAAATATGGCTTGTGGTGACATAGAAAAATACCAAGGAAGCAAACTAGAAGCAAGGCTTAAAGTGGCGGGGATAAGTCTACTTTCGGCAG
>Ga0154526_1042_pt1 | contig 9562 bp, 5 predicted proteins | sample RifGroE2_FD_105669 | JGI IMG/M metagenome (GOLD analysis project Ga0154526, IMG submission 105669) | Clostridiales bacterium GWE2_32_10
TATTGATGTGCCTGCGTCGAATTGGGCTAAGGAGGCTGTAACTAGGTCTGGAGCACTTGATATAGTAAAAGGGTATGAAAGACGGTATAGACCGAATGATCAGGTAACTAATGAAGAGGTAATGGCTTTTATAATAAGGGCTATTGGACAAGAAGGTGCGGCGCAAATAGAGGGGGAAAAAATAAACCTTACACTACCTGCTTTACTTACTGATCCTGCTGAGATATGGTCTTATGGATATATGAAAATAGCCCAAAGCTTTGGGATTATAACTGCGGCACAATATAGCGATGTGCTACAGACAGACCCTACAATGCTTATTCCAGGGGAAAGTTTTTATAGAAAGAACAAAGCTACTAGAGAACAAGTCGCAGAATGGATAGTAAAAGCTATAAAAGCAGTAGATCCTACAGTGTTACAAGAAACAAGAGGGCAACAATATATATATAATTATATTGATTGGAAGCAAATAGATGAAATAAAAGTTCCTTATGTGGAGTCAGTACTTACAAATAATATAATGCAGGGTGATGCTCAAAAAATGTTTAAGCCAAAGGCTTATTTAACACGAGCAGAGCTTGCACAAATAATGAAGAATATCGATAATATATATTTTAATGCAATGAAAATGAAAAGGGATAATGGGTACATAGGTGAGATTGTTGATGAAACTGGGTCAAAAAATGGAGAGACTGTATTTAAACGTACTGTGTACGTTAGAAATTCTAATGGAGATGTGGATACTATTATTGCAGAAAAATTAAATAATATTATAGGGCAAAGTATTAATCAAGATGTTGTAGTATTTAAAGATGGAAAGGTTTCAGGTGTTGCAGAATTAAAAAAGCAAGATAAAATAGAATACATTACAAATTCTAAGGGTGTAGCTGTATATATATTGGCAACTAAGATAGATGTTGAAACGGTTGCAGCAAGATTTAAAGATATAGATTTTAATGTAGGAGAGTTGAGCGTTTATAAAGAAGATGATAGTATACAAACTTATAAATTAAGAAATGGAATTATAAATAAGGTAGTACAAACAATAATAATAGATGGAGAGGAAACAAGTATAACAAAAATGCCTTTTTCGACAAATATGAGGGTCACATTAAAGAATAATATAGTAGATAAAATAGAAATGCAAGGTGAGGTAAAACAACTTGAAAGGATAAAAGGGATTGTAAAATCTATAGATAAAATAACCAAGCAGATTATGGTTATAGATCAAAATAATTTACAAATAAATAAGTATTGGGTAGATGGCGTAACAGTTGAGAAAAATAATGCTTATAATCTAACGGATGAAGTTGGCTATATAGATCAAATGTTCAGTAATTATGATTATGATGAGAGAGATTCGACTGTAGATAAAATAGAGGTAGGTGATGTTGTTGAGCTTCTACTAAATGAGAAAGGATATGTTGATAAAATAAGTGTAGATACAAACTATGTTGTTAGATATGCAAATGTAAAGCAGTTAAATCTTGACGATCCAAATGAAACAGGGATTTTAGTACAATACGAGGATTTTTCAAATGATTTAATAACTATAGGTCAGGATACATATATAAGTAAAAATGGAAGAAAAATAGATGCTTTTAATATTATGCCAGGAGACTGGATAGAAATGTTAGTGAAAAGGTCGATATTTAAGCCAGGGCAAGTAATAGAAACGGTAAAAGAAATAGTTGTAAATGGGAAAGAGGAGTATATAACAGATATTTATAGAGGTCAACTATCTCACGTAGATAGAATGCAAAATAAAATGATGATTTCTAATGTAGAGACATTTTATAAAAATGGATTTAAGGATTATCAAAATATTTTTGAATTAAAAATAGGAGATAATGTTAGTTGGTATAATGATGGAAAACAAGTTTCTCTTGATTATGTTGATAAATTTTTAAAAAATGATGATACAGAAGTATATATAGCAGTAAAAAAACGTTTCAATGAGGAGCAAGCAGAAAAAGTAACATTTAGGACAGAAAAGGAAAAGGTGTTAAATACTGATAATATAAATTATGTAAGTGGAGAGGGTAACTTTAAGATTACATATTTGCCTGACAATATTACTACAGACTTAGGGACTATAGTTAGGAGACATGGTCGTCTAGTGGATTCTCAAAATATAAGCATGCTTGATTATGCAAAGGTTGTTTTAAATGGAGAAAATAAAGCTGCCATAGTTGATATTGGAGACGAAATAGATAATAGTAGAATTCAAGTTTTTAGGGGTAGGGTAGAAAATATAGAAACAAACAAAAATTTTACAGTCTCATCATCTGCTATTTTACAAGATGTGATATGGACATATGTACCGATTGAAAGACAGTTTGATATTGATTATAAAACAAAGATTTATATAGAAAGCGGTTTAGTAAAACATGACACGTTTATTGACTATACTGATGCATCTAAGTTAGATGCTGTTTATACAATAGTAGTCAAAGGGGGACAAGTTGAGTACTTATCGGATGCACCATACTGCACAGAAGCAGCAACGGGAGAAATATACGATATTCAAAATGGTATAATATTCTTAAAAGATGTAAAACAGTATGATTCTACAACATCGGTGTTTGAAGATATAAGTAGAAAGGACAAAACTCTTAAGGTACAAGTTTTAAACAATGGGGTCATAGTTAAGAATGGGGAAATAATAAAAACAGAACAATTAAAAATAGGAGATACATTACAAGTAATGACAAACAGAAAACCAAGTGAAGTGAAGGCTGAAAATAATATAGTGAAAGGGTATATTACGTTTGTTACAAAATGATGGCTACGGTTATTGTAGGTATCTTGATATTAAAATACCTAAATTTCTACATAAATTTGCTTTTTTGTATTGCTAAATTTTGTAGAAAATGATAAAATGTTAGTAGAGGTGAAATTATGGATGCAGAAAAGCAGCAATTGAGAGAACAATTAGAAAAGGCGAATTCAGAAATAGAGAAGTATAAGAAGATAGTTGCGGAGTACAGAGTTGAAATAAGTAAGGTAATGAGTGAGTATGGGAGTATAAAGAAAGAAACAGAAGAAACAAGTAGAACAGTATGTGAAATAAAAGAGGAAATGGAAGACATAGAAAATATGTATAATTTGATAAAGACTGAATATATAGCACTCGAATCTGAATTTGTAAAAATTATAGAGATGTCGCAGGTAGATACGGATGCATGTATTAAAATCTTAAGGGATTATGCAAAGATTATGCCTGTACAGGTATCTAAAAAAGAAGAAAAGAATTTTAATAAACATATGAATTTAAGAGTTATAAAAGGTGGCAAAATTGATTAGCTAAGGTTGGGTGAGTTAAAGTGAATAATGATATATTAAAAAAGATACCACCATATGATGTTGATGCTGAGAGATCAGTGCTAGGCTCTATGCTTATGGATCATGATGCTATAGTGGGTGCTATGGAGATACTTAGAGGTGAAGAGTTTTATAGGAATAACCATAAAGTAATATTTGAAGCTATAGTAGAACTATTTAATAAAGAAGAAGCGGTAGATATAATAACTGTAAAGAATAGAATTGAAGCAAAGGGGTATGTAGATCAGACATCAGATTTAACCTATTTATCGGAGTTACTAGCATCAGTAGTAACATCTATTCATGTGAAAAATCATGCTAAAATAGTTAGAGATAAAGCTATACTTAGGAGACTTATATCTTCTAGCCAAAAAATAATGGGTTTAAGCTACGAAGGAAAAAGCGAAATAGATGATATACTAAATGTTGCAGAAACTGAGATTTTTAATATAGCACAAAATCGTTCTACTGAAGAATATGTGAAGCTAAAAGATATTTTAGTAGAAGCATTTGAAAAGATAGAGGATATATATCATAATAAAGGCAAACTTACAGGAACACCAACAGGATTTATAGATATAGACCATAGAACAGCAGGGCTCCAGCCTTCAGATTTTATCCTTATTGCTGCTAGACCTGCAATGGGGAAAACTACACTTGCATTAAATATAGCTCAGAATGCAGCTATTAAATATAAAGTTCCGATAGCTATATTTAGCTTAGAAATGTCGAAAGAGCAGCTTATAAGTAGGCTTATTGCCTCAGAAGCAATGATTGATTTACAGAAACTTAGAACTGGCACCCTAGAACAAGAGGATTGGATAAAAATAGCGAGATCAATGGCCCCTTTATCAGAGGCACCTATATATATAGACGATACACCAGGAATTTCTATATCAGAGCTAAGGGCAAAATGTAGACGACTAAAGCTAGAAAAGAACATAGGGCTCGTAGTTATAGATTATCTCCAGCTTATGTCAGGTAGTGGTAAATTAGAATCAAGACAACAAGAAATATCAACAATATCACGTTCACTAAAGTCTATAGCAAGAGAAATAAACGCACCAATTGTAGCACTATCTCAGCTAAGCAGAGCTTGTGAAGCCAGAACAGACCATAGACCGATGCTATCCGACCTAAGAGAGTCAGGAGCAATAGAACAAGATGCCGATGTTGTAATGTTTATATACAGAGATGAATACTATAATCCAGATAGCGAGAAAAAGGGGCAGGCGGAAATAATAATTGCAAAGCAAAGGAATGGACCAACTGGGCAGGCGGATTTGATGTGGTTCGGAAATTATTGCAAGTTTGCAAATATGCAGAAATAAAAAAGTTGAGTGTGCATACTTGATTTTTTTTGTTTTTGTGGTATTATTAGTAGTAATAGTAAAAAATAAAGAATATTATAGAAAAAAGGGGTGAATACCATGATAGACTTTGCTAAGGAAGTAGAGAAATATAAGCCACTCTTAAAGGCTGGGGAAGTAGAAGGTGCTATAAGCGATGACGAAACACATGATATAATAGACGTATTTGAGAAAATTGTAAAGCACATAAATAGTGTAAAGAAAGAAGAGCAAAACTGATTTTGGAGGTGAGTATATTGAACTGTAACGCTTGTGAATATGAATTGGGAAATAAAAAAATATGTCCTAACTGTGGATATGATGTAGAAATTTATGAAAAAGCTAAGAAAATATCAGCCACTTTTTATAATAAAGGCTTAAATCTTTTAAAGAACGGCTGTATATCACAGGGAGTAAAGCTTTTAGAAAAGTCGGTGGATTTTGATAAAACAAATATAGTAGCTAGAAATTTACTAGGTCTTGGATATATGTATATAGGAAAGGCAGGAGATGCTCTAAAACAATGGATGATATCTATAGAATTTCAAAAAGATAATAATCTAGCGAGTGAGTATATAGAAGAGCTAAGGAAAAATAAATCTGCGATGTCTAAATATGATGAGTCTATAGCTATATATAATGAGGCACTAGCGTACATCAAAGAAAGAAACGAAGATGTATCGATAATAAAGCTTAAAAAGGCTTTGAACTTAAATGAAAATTTTATTGAAGCATATAAATTATTGGTATTGTGTTATATTATTCAAAAGAATTATGAAAAGGCTATGCATTTCTTAGATAAGGCAATGAAGCTAGACTACAACAATGCCGAGCTTATAAACTACTACAAAATACTTAACCCAGATAGCACTATAACTAAACAAAATGCTATAAATGAAAAACAAAAAATCCAAAAGATATATATGAAGCCAAGACCAAACCAAGCTGTAAACAAAAAGAAGCTAGTAACTAGCATGTCGATATTGTTTGGTGTAATATTTTTAGCTGGATTGCTTGCATCTATGCTATTTGGGGCGATATCATCAAACGATTTAAATAGAGTTAAAGAAGAAAATAAAGAATACATAGCTAAACTAACAGAATACGAAACAAAAATAAATCAGTTAAATAAAGATTTAAAAACTGCAACAGAAAGATTAGGTGCATTAAAGGACGAGCAAAGCAGCACTGATCAGGTCAAATTTTTAAATCAAGCAAATGAGTTATTTGCTAACGGAAGTATTGAGCAGGCAGCTATTAAAATCAAGCAAATAACTAAAAGTGATTTAGATGAAAATCAAAAATTAAAGTATGATAATATATACAAAAATACGATTCCCGTTATTTCCCAAAAATACTATACTAAAGCAAGGGAATCTTTAGATGCTGAAAAAGTAAGTGATGCAATAATAAACTTTGAAAAATCTTTGTATTATAGTACTCAAGAAGTATTTAGTGATGATGCATTGTATTATTCAGGGTTAGCATACGAAAAAAAAGGTGATAAGAAAAAAGCATTAGAAAATATGAAGGTTATAATAAAAGACTATAAAGATAGTGACAAGCTTGAAAAAGCTACTGCGAAAAAGGCTGAGTTAGAAAAATAGGTGGATTTATGAAAAGAACGATTGTTTACTGCTTAATGTTTTATTTACTAGGGAATTTGTTTTATCAAAATGTAGTGATATCATCCATATTTGTGGCTATATGGGTGATGTTTTTGTATCAAAAAAATAAAAATAGAATAGTATTTTTATTTTTAATACTTTTTGTGTTTGGATTAGGACAACGGTATATTGCAGAAAACTATAAAATAGGTATTATAGAAGATACTATAAATAAAAACTATACAATAAGTGGAAATGCGTATATAAAAGAGGTAGATAAAGAGTACGATGAATATACCCGAGTAACATTAAAGCTAAATAATGTAAGACTAGGCACAAAAAAGTACAAATTAGCTGACGACATACAGGCATACATAAAGTATGATGGCATGATTAATGTAGGAGATAACATAGAAATACGAGGGAAATTTCATAGGATTAATGAAGCAAAAAATATTGGGCAGTTTGATGAAAAATCGTACATGGAGACTAGGAAAATTTATTATAAATTTTATGGAGATGTAATATCGTATAAAATAAACAGCTTGAACGTTGATAAGTTTTTAAATAATGTAAAACAAAAAACAATGGATACCACAAAAAAAATATTACCACCTAAAGAGGCTGGGTTTGTAAATAGCATGATGCTAGGGGATAAAAATAGCATAGATGGAGATCTAAAAAAACTTTATAGTGATATAGGTCTATCACATATTATTGCAATATCGGGTACTCATATATTGGTCTTATGTTTTATTTTATATCAAACATTGGCATTTTTCAGAGTAAATAGAAAAACAAACGCTATACTATCGATGATATTTCTTATATTCTATGCAATGCTCACAGGGGGTGCAGCATCTGCTGTAAGGGCGGTAATAATGGGATGTGTAGTGCTTTTTGCGGATATAATAGGAAGGGATAAGGATAACTATTCCAATCTATCATTTGCGGCGCTAGTGCTCATTATATATAATCCGTGTGTGGTAAATGATATAGGCTTCTTGCTATCATTTGCTGCAGTACTAGGCATACTTACCACAGTTCCACTACTAGATAAGCTCTACGCGTGCCCGAAGATTATCAAAGAAGCACTGAGCTCATCTGTAGCAGCACTTTTGTGGACTACACCGATAGTCGCATACTATTTCTACGAAATACCTACATATAGCTTGATAGCCAATATATTAGTAGTGCCGCTTGCAAGTTTGCTACTTATAATTAGTATAATAGGTATAATTGTAGGCTTTGTCTGGGTAGGACTTGCAAAAATAATAATGCTTGCAGTATACTACATATTAGCCTACAATGAAAAAGTGGCTACATGCCTTGTAAATTTAGACCACTCAAAAATTATTACTGGGAAGCCAAGTATAATTTTGATTATGATTTATTATGTATTTCTTATTCTAACTGTTTGGTACTTTAACCAAACATCGGAGGCGAGAGGAAAATATAAAAAGTATGCAGTAGATGCAATATTTGTCATGGCTATAGCGACCATGGTTATACTTATACTCCCTAAAAGCTTCAACATATACGTGTTAGATGTAGGGCAGGGGGATAGTATTTTTATAAATACGCCCCAAAATAAACATGTGCTTATCGATGGTGGTGGAAATCTTAATATCCCTGATGAACAAAGTAATACTGGAAAAAATATAGTATATAAATATATGGAATGTGAAGGTATACAAAAAATAGATACAGTATTTGTTACCCACCCTGATTTTGACCATATAAAGGGTGTAATAGAGATAATGGACTTAGCGAAAGTTGATAGGCTGATATTAACAATAGGAAAAGCAAACGAAACGGAGCTTCAAAAGGAGCTCATCAAAAAAGCGAATGAAAAGCACGTACCGATATATTACTTTAAACAAGGAGATAAACTTACCATAGATGATATGTTGATAACCTGCATATATCCTAGCACAGATGTGGATACATATGCGACATGCAATAACGACTACTCACTTGTGTTGAAGATTGATTATAAAGATGGGAGCATGCTATTTACAGGAGATATAGATACTAAAGCTGAGAATATAATACTTGAAGATTATAAAGACATGGACGTAGATTTATTAAAAATAGCACATCATGGCTCAAAATATGCAACAAGTGATGAGTTTATAGAAACAGTAAAGCCCGAGTATGCGGTAGTGAGTGTAGGCAAAAACAACTACGGACATCCAGATAAGGGTGTGCTAGATAGACTAGCCAAGCATACTGTAGAAACCTATATAACAAAGGAACATGGAGCGATAGATATTAGGTATAAAAATGGGAAGTTGGTGTTTGAGTAAAATTAATTAATATTTATGTTAAAATCAGTTGAAAAAAATACATAAATTTGGTAGAATGGTATTTATAAAATAAATTTGTGTGTAACAATTATTGGGAGGAATGAATCATGAGTTATAATCATAAAGAAGTAGAGTTAAAATGGCAGAAAATATGGGCAGAAGGTAATATGTTTAGAACAAAGGAAGATTGCACAAAGCCTAAATGTTATGTACTTGATATGTTTCCATATCCATCAGGAGAAGGGCTACATGTAGGTCATATTAAGGGGTATACGGCGACTGATACATATTCTAGATATAAGGAGTTGAATGGATTTAATATTTTGCACCCTATAGGGTGGGATGCTTTTGGGCTTCCTGCGGAGAATTATGCTTTAAAGAATAAGATGCACCCAGAGGCAGCTGTTAAGAAGAATATAGATACATTCAAAAGCCAACTAAGCGTATTAGGTGTTAATTATGATTGGGAAAGGGAAATCAGCACCACCGATCCTGAGTATTATAAATGGACACAATGGATTTTTATAAAGCTATATAACTCGTATTATGATGAAGAAGCGAATAAGGCTAAACCTATAGAGGATTTGATAGAGAAAAAATATGGACATAGAGACTACTATAAGCTTACAAAACCAGAAAGAAAAGAAATAGATGATGAACGACTTGCTTTTGAGGAGTACGAGCCTATAAACTGGTGTCCATCATGCAAAACTGGGCTTGCAAATGAGGATTTAGAAGATGGCAATTGTGAAAGATGTGGTTCAGAGATAGAGCAGAAGCCAATGCTTCAATGGGTACTAAGGATAAAAAAATATGCAGATAGAATGCTTTATAGCCTAGATTCGCTTGATTGGGAAAGCATGATTACAGACTCACAAAGAAACTGGATAGGGCGTTCTGAGGGAGCGGAGATTGATTTTAAAATAGAAGGCGAAAATAACAGTATCAGAGTATACACAACAAGACCAGATAC
>Ga0154526_1058_pt2 | contig 9514 bp, 8 predicted proteins | sample RifGroE2_FD_105669 | JGI IMG/M metagenome (GOLD analysis project Ga0154526, IMG submission 105669) | Clostridiales bacterium GWE2_32_10
ACTGAAATATTATAGATTTGTAAAAACACTAGGTTTGTGATCAAGTCTAGTGTTTTTATGTATAAAAAAGATATAAAAATAATTATGTGTGATATTGACAAAAATAAAAATACATGATATAGTGTTAATATGACGTAAATAAGGATACTAAATTTATAGAGAGGGAGTATGTAGATGAAGGAGGCCATCGAGAGAAAGTATTTAATAGAATTTCTTACAGATAAGGATTATGAAAAAATTCTAGAAGGTAAACCGATAGAATATATAGAACATTATTATACTGAATATGGTGACAAACATGAAATAAGATACAGAAAGATAGTTAAATATATAGGTAAAAAAGAAATGACTACATTTTACTTGACAGAAAAGAAAGGAATAGGAATTGCAAGAAAAAAGGCTGAAGTAGTAATATCTGAAAAGGATTATGAAGAAAATAAGAAAAATACTGGAATGATTGTACAGAAAGATAGATATTACATATCAAACTATCAAAATAAGACAGTAGTGATCGACCAGTTTAAAGGTTCTTTGCCATCGAAACTTAGAATAGTAGAAGTGAAATTTGATGATTTAGAATCGGCACTTTCATATACAAAAGAAAAATGGATGGGACAAGAAATTACGGATGCATGCAATTTTAGTAATAAAGAGATAGCAGAGATTTCACAAAAAAGTTTGGATAAAGGAACGATAGCAGAACAGCTAGGAATTGAAACTAGGAGTATAGAAGAAGTAGTTGACTCTATATATTCAAATCCTAAAAAGCTTACAGTAAAGCACTTTAAGAAGATGCTAGATTCTGATGAGGATTTAAAAAATGACGAGCTTATAAACATAATACTTGATTCGAAATATTTCAAGAATCTTTCTTTCAAAGCACAAGTTATATCTAAAGCTGTAATAGATAAAGGGCAGTCGGATAGACTGACTCATACACTTCAAGTGGCTAAAATAGCTTATTATATAGCAAAAAAGCTTGGTGTAGATAAAAGACTTGCTGTAATAGGGGCACTTTGCCACGACATAGGGCATGTAGCATTTGGTCATGATGGTGAAGTTGGTATCAATAACTTTATGAATTCTGTGCTATTAAATCAAGGTGAATATGCAAATCCTAAATATCAAGAGTTTGATAAAATTTTTGATAAATACAAAAAAGAGTATGGAAAATTTAAACATGAAAATGTAAGTGTAGATGTTTTTATAAAAATATTTGAAGAAAATAAAGGAAGATTTTCAGATGAAACATTAGAATATTTAAAAAATAATATTGAAAGAATATCAGAAGTCATTATAAATCATGGTGGGGGGATCGGTAATTCTATATATTTAGAAGGTAAAATTATAAGTTTGGCAGATAAACTTGCATATCTTTGTCAAGATTTTGTGGATCTTACAGAGTGCATAAATCATGAATACTTTAATATAGATAAAACCACGTATAATTTCGATAAGCTTAGAGAAAATTTAGTACGTGGTTTAATTGAGAATTCTACATCGTCTGAGATCGACAAAAATGGTAATGTTATTGCTCTTGTAACATCACTAAGAGAATATATGTATGGTTTTTATTCATGTGGTGATGAAATAAATAAAGGTAGCTACCATATGCAAAATGCTGTAAAATACTTAATAGATGAAGATGTATTACAACCAGACAATTTTTTTGAAATAATATTAGAATTAACGGATGGTGAGTGTAAAGCTATATCGGGAGAATGGGAGAATCAATCACAAAAGGAATGTTTGTGATTGCCACGCCAAAGAACAGGCTCGCAATGACAACATTGTCTGAATAGTTACAATTACTAAATTTAATATAGAATAAAATCTTGTAAAAAACTTGACATATTTTAACATAGTACGTATAATACGTATATATTTAAAAATAGAAAGGTTGATGAATATGTCGAAGGTAGTTGTTATAGGCGCAGGGCCTGCTGGGATGATGGCAGCAGGTATTGCTGCTAAGTCTGGGAATGAAGTTATATTACTTGATAAAAATGATAAATTGGGTAAAAAATTATTTATTACAGGTAAGGGTAGGTGTAATGTCACTAATGCTAGTGATATAGAGGATTTTATAGAAAATGTTCCAGGAAATGGACATTTTTTATACAGTGCATTCTACACATTTACTAACCAAAATCTGATTGAATTTTTAAATGAGCTTGGATTACAAACAAAGGTAGAAAGAGGCAATCGGGTATTTCCAGAGTCTGATAGAGCAAGCGATGTTATAGATGCACTTGAAAAGTTTATAAAAATGCAAAAGGTACGAGTAAAATTACGTTCGGAAGCTAGAAAAATATATAAAAATAACGATCAGTTTATAATAGAAATAAATAAAGGTGATGCTATAAAATGTGATAAGCTAATTATCGCAACGGGCGGATGTACATATCAAGCAACGGGTTCTACTGGAGATGGGTATAGATTTGCTAAAGACTTTGGTCACACTATAGTCGAACCAAAACCATCGCTAGTTCCGCTAGTAACAAAAGAAGATTGGGTTAAAGGATTACAAGATTTGAATCTTAAAAACGTGTGTGTTACATTAATGAAAAATGAAAAGAAAATATATGAAGATTTTGGAGAATTGCTGTTTACTCATTATGGTGTATCAGGACCAGTGGTACTAAGCAGTAGCAGGCATTTGGTGGATGTAGATTTATCAAAAGAAGATGTAAGACTAATAATTGACTTAAAACCAGCACTAAGCTTTGAAAAATTAGATGATAGGATAGTGAGAGATTTTCAAAAATTTGCTAATAAAAATTTTATCAATTCTTTAGATGAGTTACTTCCAAAGAAAATGATTCCTGTAATTATAGATTTGTCAAGGATAAACCAAGAAAAGAAAGTAAACCAAATAACTAAAGAAGAACGACAAAGCTTAGTTAAACTGATGAAGAATCTAACTATAACAATACAAAAAACAAGACCAATAAATGAAGGGATAATTACTGCAGGAGGAGTATCTACTGATGAAATAAATCCAAGCACAATGGAATCAAAGCTTGTAGGTGGATTATATTTTGCTGGAGAAATAATAGATGTAGATGGATATACGGGTGGGTTCAATCTACAGATTGCATTTTCTACAGGGTATGTTGCAGGGAGTGAGTGAACTTATACCCGTAACAAAAAGAATGTTTGCAAAATAAGGAAAGTTATGATAAAATATTCTTATAATCAATTTATAAGGGGAGAGGAAAATATGGATGCAAGTAATCCGCTATACGAAAATCAGTGTATACATGTGGAAGTTGTGGTTTTTACAGTTGATGAGGGTAAGGTAAAGACCTTGCTACTGCAAAGAGGGGTTGGTCCATTTTTAGGTGAATGGATAGTACCAGGTGGAGTGGTGTTTAATAATGAATCTATTGATGAGGCGGCAGTAAGAGAGTTAGAAGAAAAGACAGGTCTTAAAAAGGTTTTTATAAAACAATTTTATGCATTTGGTGAAGTAAATAGAGATCCGAGGATGAGAATGGTTTCAGTGGCGTATCTAGCACTTATAGATATGCACAAAGTCGACTTACAACACATGACTTTAAAAACTATGGATTCAAAATGGTGTGATATAGGTGATATACCGAAGCTTGCTTTTGATCATAACCAAATATGTGATAGAGCATTGGAGGAATTAAGGCATTATGTAATAAACTCTAACATAGTAAAAGATTTATTTTATAAACAATTTACAATGCCAGAGCTGCAAAGAGTATATGAAACAATACTAGATAGAAAGTTCGACAGAAGAAACTTTAGAAGAAAGCTCCTATCGTTAGGGCTGGTAGAAAAGACTGGTGGAATAGAAGAAAACTCTAGCCATAGACCAGCTGAGTATTATAGGTTCGTAAAGGATGAATATGAGGAAATAGACATTTTTTGATGTGTTTATGATATACTAAAAATAGAAAGAGGTGCAAGCAATGAAAAAAATACCTTATGGGATAAGTAACTTCAAAGAACTTAGGGATCTTAATATGTATTATATAGACAAAACGATGTATATAGAAAAATTAGAAGACAAGGATAGGTATGTATTCTTTATACGTCCTAGAAGATTTGGTAAAAGCCTGTTTTTAACCATGCTAGAAGCCTATTACGATATAAACGAACAATCAAACTATGAAAAATATTTTGGGGATTTATACGTAGGAGGAAACAGAACAGAAGAAGCTAATAAATATATAGTGCTAATATTAAGCTTTGCAAGTGTAATAACAGATTTAGGGAAAGAAGAGCTAATAGAAAGCTTTGACAATATAGTCTCAAGTGAGGTTCAAAGGACACTGAGAAAATATAAAAATGTATTAGGTGAACAAACCCTACCACAAGATAAAAAAAGAGCAACATATGCACTAGATTACATATCGGACATAGCAGAAAGTAAAAATAAGAAAATAATACTACTAATAGACGAATACGACAACTTCGCAAACAACATAATGAGAGGGAAAAGAAAATTGTACGAAGAATTGGTGCATGAAGGAGGATATGTAAGAACCTTTTATAAAGAAATCAAAGAAGGAACTAGAAAAGGAGCAATAACAAGAACCTTCATAACAGGGGTAAGTCCAATGATGCTAGACGACGTAACAAGTGGAGCAAATATATTTACCGTAATAGCAAATGATAAAGATTTAAATAATATACTTGGGTTTAATGATGAAGAAATAAAAGAAATAGTAGATTATTATAAAATAGGGGAAATAGTAAATAAAGAGGAGTTATTAAAAATATTAAAGAATTATTGTAATGGGTATAAATTTAATAAAAAGGTAAGTGAAACAGTATACAATACAGATATGGTATTATATATATTGAATAATATAATACAAGAAAAAGAATACCCTGACAAGCTGATAGACGAAAACGTAAAAACAGATTACACTAGATTACGAAATATAGCAGAAAATTTCATAACAAAAGAGGAAATGCTAGATCTAATAGAAGGCGGAGAGGTAGGACCTATAGAAATAAAAGAAAGATTTAATCTAGAAAGCTTATACAAAAAAGAAGAAAAATACACAAATATAAGGTCGCTACTATACTATCTAGGTATGCTAACAATAAAAAGAAAAGAAGCAAATGCGGTAATACTAGGAGTGCCAAACTACGCAGTAAAAGCATTATACTGGGAGTATATGGAGAAGGCGTACGGAGTAGAAGCAAGTGCAAGGTATGATGAACTAAAAGCAGCGATGAGAAAGATGAGAGAAGAAGGAAGAGTAGAACATATAATGGAAATATATGAAAGAGTAATAGAAAGACTATCAAACAGAGATCTAACACACTTCAACGAAACAAGCTGCAAAAGCATATTTATAACACTAGTGTACACAGATGGGATATATTTGATAGAAAGTGAAAAAGAAACAAATGGGGGCTACACAGATTTATATATAAAAGAAGGAGTACTATACAAAGAAGCAGTAACATATAGGTACATGATAGAATTCAAGCACATAAAAGAAGGCGAGCTTAAAGCAGAGAATAACGAGCTAGAGGGTACGGATGAAAAAGAAAGAGTGATAGCGAACAATATAAATATTATAAACAAAAAGAAGGAAGAAGCAAGAAAACAGCTATATAGATACATGCAGGAGTATAATGTGCAAAATGATAGTGAAAAGGAGCTTAAAAAATATATAGTTGTAGTATTAGGGAAAAAATATGTGGAATATGAGGAGATAGATTGAAATGGCATATAAAGTCCATAAATTTTTTTGAAAATTTTACTTGCAAAAATAAAAATTGATGGTATAATAAGTTAAGGCAAAAAGTGGTTTGATTATCAAACATAATTTTGGGGGTAATTTAATTTATGAGTGGATTATTAGAAAATAAGAATATAGTAATAATGGGAGTAAGGAATAAGTGGAGTATTTCATGGGGTATTGCTGAGAAAGCCGCAAAAGAAGGGGCAAAACTTATATTTACGTGTGAGGCTGCAAAATCTATAGAAAATACTAAAAAGCTTGTTTGTGAACTTGGAGATTTTGAGGTTATAGAATGTGATGTGTCAGTAGACGAAAGTATAGAAAGAGCATTTGATAAAATAAAACAAAAATATGGTGTTATTCATGGAGTTTCACATGGAATAGCACATGCATTTACAGAAGACTTGCGAGATGAATTTATAAAAACATCTAGGGAAGGCTTTTTGCATGCATTAAATGTAAGTGCATATTCTCTTGTGGGGGTATCTAGATATGCAAGGGAGCTTATGACTGAAGGTGGAAGTATAATAACTCTTACATATCTTGGAGGAGAAAAGGTTATAAAAAACTATAATGTAATGGGTGTAGCTAAAGCTGCACTTGACTGTAGTGTGAGATATCTAGCAAATGATCTTGGCGGAGAGCATATAAAAGTAAATGCAATCTCAGCAGGACCGATAAAGACACTTGCTGCAAAAGGAATAGGCGATTTTAATACAATATTAGAGGCTGTGAAAGAAAAAGCACCTCTTAGACGAAATGTAACGATAGAAGATGTAGGAAACACAGCTACATATTTATTTAGTGACTTATCTAGTGGAGTGACAGGTGAGATAATACACCTAGACTGTGGATATAGTATAATGGGGTTATAGTATGAATGAGGAGTTAGGTACACTAAATGAGTTGCTTGTTAAGAATTTTAAAGATATTTTAAGGATAGAAGAGAAGGTTTTAAATAAAAAAGACGAAACAAAAGATTTGTCTATGAATGAAATACATACCTTAGAAATAATAGGGATTGACAAACAACAAATAATGAGTGATATAGCAAAAAAGCTAAATATTACTATCGGAACATTGTCTATAGCCATAAGTAAGTTGCTTAAAAAAGGGTATATAGAAAAAGTAAAATCAGATAAAGATAAACGTGCAATAAAGATATGTTTTACTGACAAAGGTGAACTTGCATATAAGGCACATGAGAATTTTCATAAAGAAATGATAGCAGCAGTCATAAAAGAACTGTCAATAGATGAGTTTAAGATTATAATTGAATTTTTAAATAGGATAAATAAATTTTTTATAAATAAATATGATTTAAATTAAAAGGATTAATAGGTAAGTCTAAAATAAGAGGTGATTTGGTTGAAAAAAAGGGTGCCATATGGAGAGAGTAATTTTAAAAGAGTGATGGAAGATAATATGTATTATATAGATAAAACAAAGCATATAGAGATATTAGAATCTATGCCAAGCTTTCAATTTTTCATAAGACCTAGGAGGTTTGGGAAAAGCTTGTTTCTAAGCATGCTAGAGACGTATTATGATGTATACGAAGAACAAAGATTTGATGAATACTTTGGAGAGTTTTATATAGGAAAAAACAAAACAAAAGAAGCGAATAAATATCTAACATTAAGGATTAGCTTTGCGGGAATAGTAAGTGACCAAGGCAAGGAAGAGTTGATAAAAAGCTTTGATAATATAGTCAATAACACTACATTAACAATGCTGAGAAAATATAAAAGCATTATGAACTGCAATGAAAACGAGATAAAAGGTAAAAATGCAATAGAAACGCTAAATAAATTAAATAACCTATTAAAAGAAAATAATAAAAAAATGATTCTTTTAATAGATGAATATGACAACTTCACCAATGGACTAATGATAAAAGACAAAGAAATGTATAAAACACTAGTACAAACAGATGGATATGTAAAAACCTTCTACAAAGAAATAAAAGAAGGAACAGCTGAAGGAAGTATACCAAGAGTATTTATAACAGGAGTAAGTCCAATATTACTAGACGACCTAACAAGCGGAGCAAATATATTCGAAAACCTAACAAACGAATATAAGCTAAATGACATGATGGGAGTAAGGCAAGAAGAACTAGAAAAAATGATAGACTACTACGAATTCGAGAAATATGTAGACAAAAAAGAACTATTAGAAATGATGAAAGAGCTATATAACGGATATAAATTCAACTCAAAAACAAAAGAAACAGTATATAACACCGGAATGACAATGTACATAGTAAACAAAATAAAGCAAAACGAAGATTATCCAGATGATATGCTAGACGATAACATAAAAACAGACTACGGAAAGCTAAGGACACTAGCCCAAAGCTTTGAAAGTAAGGATGAATTAAGAGAAATAGTAGAAGAAAACAAACTAATAGGACCAATAGAGCTAAAAAAGAGATTTGGGATAGACACGATGTACGAAGTAAATAACACAGATAACTTCTATAGCCTATTGTACTATTTAGGCTTAGTAACCATCAAAAAAACAGAAGGAAGAAAAATCTACCTAGGAATTCCGAACTATTCTGTGAAAACGATGTACTGGGAGTATCTACTAAACTCATATAAAATAGCAAACATAGCAAAAATGCAAGAAGTAGCACTAGCTATGAACAAAATGAGAAGAAATGCAGATGTAAAAGAAATAATGGAAATATACGCAAGAGTAAGAAGTGAGTTATCAAACAGAGATCTAATATGGTATAATGAAATGACAAGCAAATCAATTTTCATAACATTGTTATTTCTAGATGGAGTATATATCCTAGAAAGCGAAAAGGAAGTAAGAGCAGGATATACAGACCTATATCTAAAAGAAGGAGTAACCTACAAAGAAGAAGTAAACTATAGATACCTACTAGAATTCAAGCACATAAAGCAGGAAGACTATACAGAAAAAGCATTGACAAGCAAGAAAAAAGAAGCAAAAGAGCAGCTAGAAAAATATATAAAGGATGCTAAGATACAGGAAGATGGAGTGCGACCACTCAAAAAAATGATAGTAATAAGCATCGGCAAAAACGACACGATATATGAGGAACTAAATTAAGATAGATAGGTATTATAGGGTGTGTTAGCATTTTGAGTTAGTTGTGATAAGGAGAGTGGTATAAATGCAGAAAAAGCAGGTATTACAAGGAATAGATAACTTTAAAAGGCTTATTGATAATAATGGATATTATGTCGATAAAACATTGCTAGCCAAAGAGTTAATAGATATACCCAATCAAATAACATTAATAACAAGACCAAGAAGATTTGGGAAAACCTTAAATATGAGTATGCTAAAATACTTTTTTGAAAATCCTAAATGTAGAAAATATGAATTAGAAGAAGATGATGTTAGTTATTTATTTTTAGACTTAGAAATATTTAAGCATGGGGAAAAATATATAAAAGAGCAAGGAAAATATCCAGTAATATACCTGACATTAAAAAATGCTAAACAAGATAATTGGGAAGAAACGTTATATAACCTAAAAAAAATAATATCAAACGAATATAAGAGACATAAATATTTACTAGATGGAGATATATTAAGTGAAGAAGAAAAGGAAATATATATAAAAGTGATTGCATTAAAAGCAGACATTCAAGAATACACAGATGTGATAATGAACCTAACAGAATATCTAAAATCATATTTCAAAACAGATTGCATGGTAATAATAGATGAATATGACACACCAATACAAGCAGGCTATATAAATGGATACTTTAAAAATATAATGGAATTTATGA
>Ga0154526_1079_pt2 | contig 9511 bp, 19 predicted proteins | sample RifGroE2_FD_105669 | JGI IMG/M metagenome (GOLD analysis project Ga0154526, IMG submission 105669) | Clostridiales bacterium GWE2_32_10
TTGTTAATGTTCCTTTTGCTCCTTTAACAGTAACTTCATTACCAGTAGCTATCTTAACTTCCACTCCCTTAGGCAACACTATCGGTTTTTTACCTATACGTGACATTCTATACACTCCTTTACAATAATTCACAATCCCTATCTAGCGGACGTCTTCTTGTTTTTTGTTGTTTGGTTTACCATACGTAAGCTAATACTTCTCCACCTACATTTTCTTTCCTTGCTTCTTTATCTGTTATTATACCTTTGTTAGTAGAAAGGATTGCTATTCCTAGTCCCCCTAAAACCTTAGGTAGTTCTTCGTTTGAAGCGTATACTCTTAGTCCTGGTTTAGATATTCTCTTAAGACCAGTTATAACTTTTTCATTTTTATTTTTTCCATATTTTAATGTTATTTTTATTGTATTTTTTACACCTTCGCCTACCATTTCATAACCTTTTATATATCCTTCGTTAATTAATATATCAGCGATTGATTTCTTTATTTTTGATGCTGGCACATCTACTGTATTATGTTTAGCTGTGTTCGCATTTCTTATTCTTGTTAGCATATCTGCAATTGGATCTGACATTTGCATAATTTTAATCCTCCTTTCTATTACCAGCTGGCTTTTTTAACACCTGGAATTTCTCCTTTATATGCTAAATCTCTAAAGCATATGCGGCATATCCCAAATTTTTTAAGTACTGAATGAGGTCTTCCACATATTGTACATCTTGTATATTCTCTTGTAGAAAATTTTTGATTTCTACTTTGCTTTAATTTTAAAGATTTTTTAGCCATCTTTAAGCCTCCTTTATTTTTTTCTGAATGGCATTCCAAACAGACTTAATAATTCTCTCGCTTCCTCATCGCTTTCAGCTGTAGTAACAAATACTATATTCATACCTCTTACCTTATCTGTTTTATCAAAATCTATTTCTGGAAATATCAATTGTTCCTTTATTCCCAAAGAAAAATTTCCTCTTCCGTCAAATGAGTTAGGATTAACGCCTTGAAAGTCTCTAACTCTAGGTAATGCAAAATTTATAAGTCTTTCCATAAAACTATACATATTTTTATTTCTTAACGTTACCTTACATCCTATAGCTAACCCTTCACGTATTTTAAATCCTGCTATTGCTTTTTTTGCTTTTGTAACAACTGGCTGTTGTCCTGATATTTTCTTAAGATCCGCTACAGCAAATTCTATAATTTTTTGATTTTCTTTAGCTTCCCCTAATCCTATGTTAATTATAACCTTTTCTATTTTTGGAACAGCCATTTTATTTTTATAATTAAACTTCTTCATCATTTCAGGAATTATAACCTTATTATATACATCCTTCAATCTTTCCACTTTTTTTACCTCCTTTCATAAGTCAGTCTATTATTTCTCCTGTTTTCTTTGCAACTCTATTTTTCTCTATTTTGCCTGTTTTTTCATCCCTTACTACTTTTATGCCAACTCTAGTTGGTTTTCCATTATGTAGCAACATAACATTAGATATATCTATAGCGCTTTCTCTTGAAATAATTCCACCTTGCTTTGTCTGTGCATTAGGCTTCTGATGTTTTTTAATCATGTTTACGCCTTTAACAACAATACGTTTACTTTTTATATCTATACCTAATACTTCGCTCTTTGTACCTTTACCCTTACCAGCAATAACAACAACCTTATCGCCTTTTTTAAGTTTAGCTAAAGCCATGTTCATTTCCCTCCTTCTTATAAAACTTCTGGTGCTAGTGATGCTATTTTTGTAAATTTCTTCTCTTTTATTTCTCTTGCTATTGGCCCAAATATACGAGTACCTCTTGGAGTTAAATCATCTTTTATTATAACTGCCGCATTTTCATCGAACTTTATAAATGAACCGTCACTTCTTCCAAGTCCCTTTACAGTTCTTACAATAACAGCTTTTACAACATTACCTTTCTTAACAACGCCGCCTGGTGTTGCCTCTTTAACAGTAGCTACTATTATATCACCAATATTCCCAAATCTTCTTCTAGATCCGCCTAAAACTCTGATACATAGTAATTCTTTTGCACCAGTATTATCAGCTACCTTTAACCTAGTTTCTTGCATAACCATAAACAATTCCCTCCTTCACTATTTCGCTTTTTCCATAACCTGTACAAGTCTCCATCTCTTTTCTTTAGAAAGTGGTCTTGTCTCCATTACTTTTACTTTGTCTCCGATTGCACATTCGTTATTCTCATCATGTGCTTTTAATTTGTACGTTCTTTTTACTATTTTCCCGTATAAAGGATGCTTAACATTGTTTACAACGGCTACAACTATTGTTTTATCCATTTTATCACTAGTTACTACTCCTATCCTTGTCTTTCTATAATTTCTTTCAATCACTATAAATACCTCCTTTTTACAATTACTCACTTATAATAGCTTGTTCAGTTAGTATAGTTTGCACTCTGGCTATATTTCTCTTTACTTCTTTAATTCTTCCTGTATTCTGTAATTGATTTGTAGCATTTTGAAATCTTAGATTAAATAATTCTTTCTTTAAATTTACAAGTTCTGTATTTAATTCAATATTTGTTTTAGATTTTAATTCTTCTCTGTACTTACTTGTTTTCATTTGCTTCACCTTCCTGTTCTACGTTTGAAATAATTTTACATTTCACAGGTAATTTATGCATTGCAAGTCTTAATGCTTCTCTTGCTATCTTTTCAGGCACCCCTTTGATCTCAAATAAAATCCTTCCTGGCTTTACGGGTGCTACCCAATGCTCAAGTGCGCCTTTTCCACTACCCATACGAACTTCAGCAGGTTTTTTAGATACTGGTTTAGCTGGGAATATTTTAACCCAAACCTTACCATCACGCTTCATATATCTTGTCATAGCAACACGGGCTGCTTCTATTTGATTAGATGTTATCCAGTAGGGTTCTGTAGTTGCTATTGCATATTCACCATGTGTTATTGTATTACCTCTCATTGCAACTCCTGTAAGTCTTCCCCTAAACTGAGTACGTCTTTTTGTTCTTTTAGGCATCAACATTGCTAGACACCTCCTCAGTTTGTTTGCTCTTTACTGGCAGTATTTCTCCATTATACACCCATACCTTAACACCAAGCTTACCATATGTTGTGTTTGCTTCTGCAAAACCATAATCTATGTCTGCTCTAAGCGTTTGCAAAGGTATAGTTCCTTCATGATAATGTTCAGTTCTTGCCATTTCTGCTCCGCCAAGTCTTCCTGAAACAGAAGTTTTGATACCTTTTACTCCCGCTTTAAGTGCTCTTTGCATAGCCTGCTTCATAGCCTTACGGAAAGATACACGGTTCTCTAGCTCACTTGCTATTTTTTCTGCTACAAGCTGTGAATTTCTTTCTGGCTTCTTTACTTCTAAGATATCTACAAATACTTTATTTTTTGATAACTTTTGTATATCACTTTGTAGTTTATCTACTCCTGTGCCTTTTTTACCTATTAAAACACCTGGTCTTGATGATTTTATTATTACTTTAACTCTTTTTGAAGTTCTTTCAATTTTTATATCTGATATCCCCGTTTGATAATAATTAGTTTTAATAAATTTTCTTATTTTATTATCTTCTAGTAAAAGATTAGCAAAATCTTTTTCTGCATACCATGTTGAACTCCAATCTTTATTAATGCCAACTCTTAATCCATGTGGATTTACTTTTTGTCCCATGCTTTACCTCCTATCTACTATTTAGAGCAATAGTTATATGGCTCGTTTTCTTTTCTATTCTATCTGCGCTTCCTTTACCTCTTGGTTTAATTTTTTTCATTTTTGGTCCTTGATTTGCTATAGCTGTTTCAATGTATAATTTAGCTACATCCATTCCTTTGTTGTTTTCAGCGTTTGCCATTGCAGATCTTACAGTTTTCTCCACAACCTTTGATGCTTTATTCGTAGTGTATATTAGTATCCCTAATGCCTGCTCTACATCCTTGCCTCTTATAAGGTCTAATAGATATTTAGCTTTTACAGGTGATATTCTAACATATCTAGCATGGGCTGTAGGTTTTCTGCTTTGTCTTTCTAGTTCATTTCGTTCTCTTTTAATCTGAGATCTATGTCCTTTAGCCATTTACAAATTCCTCCTATCTTATTTTCTAACTGATGATCTTTTATCAGTTGCTTTGTTCTTTCCGTGTCCTCTATATGTTCTAGTTAAAGCAAATTCTCCTAATTTATGCCCTACCATATCTTCTGTTATATATACAGGAACATGTTTTCTTCCATCATGTACTGCCAGTGTGTGACCAATCATTTGTGGAAATATAGTTGATCCTCTTGCCCATGTTTTTAGTACCTTTTTTTCATCTTTATCATTCATTACTTCTATCTTCTTAAGCAATCTCGGATCTGCATAAGGTCCTTTACTTAAAGATCTAGCCATGGCTCTACCTCCCTATTATTTTTGATTTCTTTTCCTTACAATGTATTTATTTGAAGCTTTGGTTTTCTTTCTAGTCTTAAGTCCTAGTGCCGGTTTACCCCAAGGTGTTACAGGTGCTTTTCTACCAATTGGTGATTTACCTTCTCCACCACCATGAGGGTGATCACAAGGATTCATAACCGAACCACGAACTGTAGGTCTTATACCTTTATGTCTACTTCTACCTGCTTTACCTATCGTAATCAATTCTTGTTCTATGTTTCCTACCTGACCAACAGTTGCTCTGCAACCTATCGGTACAAGTCTCATTTCATTCGATGGCAATTTTATAGTAGCATATTTTTCATCCTTTGCCATAAGCTGTGCTTCCATACCAGCAGCACGAACCATTTGCGCACCTTTACCAGGTATCATTTCTATATTATGTATCTTAGTACCCACTGGTATATTAGTTAGTGGCAAACAATTTCCTACCTTAATTTCTGCAGTTTCACCATTCATTAATATATCTCCAACTTTTAATCCTTTTGGAGCTATGATGTATCTTTTTTCTCCATCAACATATGTTAGCAATGCAATATTTGCTGTACGATTTGGATCGTATTCAATACTTGCTACTTTTGCTGGTATACTGTCTTTATTTCTTTTGAAATCTATAATTCTATATTTTCTTGTTTGTGCTCCACCTTTATGTCTAACAGTTATTTTTCCTTGCGCATTTCTTCCTGAATTTTTCTTAATTGTCGCAAGTAATGACTTTTCTGGAGTTGTTTTTGTTATTTCCTCAAAATCCGAAACTGTCATATGTCTTCTTGATGGCGTATATGGATTATATTTTTTAACACCCACGGTCTTTTCCTCCCTTTTTGTTAATTTTATTTCGCAAATAACTCTATATCTTTGCTATCCTGTGTTAATGTTACTATTGCTTTCTTTTTTTTGCTTGTCTTGCCTATTGTTTTCCCTCTTCTTTTTGTCTTTCCATCTTTTGTAGAGGTCGTTACTGATTTTACTTTAACTCCAGTAAACATTTTCTCAACTGCTTCTTTTACTTGAGTCTTAGTTGAAACTGGATTAACGAGGAAAGTATATTTTCTTATTTCTACTGTTTCTCTTTGAGCTTTCCCGGCTTTATCTCTTATTGGTTTTAAAACTTTTTTTCCATTTTCCTCAACTAACTGTTTTTTAATTTTACTAACCTCTACACTCATGTTTCTCATAGAAGCTTCTGTTATTACAGGCCTTAGTATAACATCATAATATTTCAAATCCGGCATTATACATACACCTCCTGTATCTTTTCTATCGCTTGTCTTGTTACTATGAAATTATCATATTTCATTATGTCATAAACATTTAAAGTATTTATTCCTGATGTTTTGATTCCAGGTATATTTCTAGCTGACAAGATTACATTTTTGCAAGTCTTATCATCACCATTATCTAATACTAACAAAGCTTTACTTACTTTAAATTTATCTAACATAATTTGCATTTCTTTTGTTCTTATGTTATCCATTTTTATTTCAGATATTACTATCAATTTATTTTGTAATAACCTTGATGTTAGTGCTGACTTAAGTGCTAATCTTTTTTCTTTTTTGTTTAGTGTATATGAAAAATCTCTTGGTTTTGGTGCAAATACTATACCTCCACCTTTCCATTGTGGTGAACGTATAGAACCTTGTCTTGCTCTGCCTGTTCCCTTTTGTCTCCATGGCTTTTTACCTCCACCTCTAACTTCTGCACGAGTTAGGGTGCTTTTTGTTCCTTGTCTTAAGTTTGCAAGTTGATTTACTACAACTTCATGAACTATACTTTCGTTTACATCTACGCCAAATATATCTTCGTTAAGCTCTATTTCGCCTATCACTTCAGCATTTGTATTATAAACCGCTGCTTTTACCATCGTTTCTCCCTCCTTATTTTACTGTCTCTTTTATTGATACTATAGCATTTACCGGTCCTGGTATTGAACCCTTTATTAACATTACATTCTTCTCAGCATAAACCTTGACTACTTCAAGTGCTTGAACAGTTATTGTAACATTTCCCATGTGTCCTGGTAGCTTTTTACCTTTTCTAACTCTACTTGGAGTTGAGCAAGCACCCATTGAACCAGATACTCTATGAGATTTTGAACCATGAGTCATTGGTCCTCTATGTTGATTATGTCTTTTTATAGAACCTTGGAATCCCTTACCTTTTGAAGTTCCAGTTACATCAACAATATCACCTTCACTAAATGCATCAACTTTAATTTCTGATCCTACATGGTATTCTGTAGGGTTATCTAATTTAAATTCTTTTAAATGCTTTTTGAAATCTTCTGCCCCGATACCTACTTTTTCAAAATGTCCTTTTAAAGGTTTTGTTACTTTGGATGCTTTAACATTTCCAAATCCAACTTGAACTGCACTATAACCATCTTTTTCTTCTGTTTTTATTTGTGTTACAGTACATGGACCCGCTTCTAATACAGTTACAGGTATCTGCATTCCTTCTTTAGTAAATATTTGAGTCATACCCAACTTTTTAGCAATTATTGCTTTTTTCATAATTTCCCTCCTTTGATTCAAGTGCACATACATATTGCATCGATGCACGTTTTCTCATATCTTATTTTACATCTACTTTTATATCCACACCAGCTGGCAACTCAAGATTCATTAGTGCATCTACAGTTTGTTGTGATGGACCTAATATATCTATCAACCTTTTATGTGTTCTCATTTCGAACTGTTCTCTAGAATCTTTATATTTGTGAACCGCTCTAAGAATTGTTATTATTTCTTTCTTTGTAGGTAATGGTATTGGACCAATTACTTGTGCACCTGTCTTTTTAGCAGTTGCAATTATCTTTTGAGCCGATTGATCAATTAATTTATGATCATACGCCTTCAAATTAATTCTGATTTTCTGATTTGCCATAAAAAAAGACCTCCTTTTCGTACTAAAATAATTTTATACGACTTAGATGTCCTGTACACTCTCCCGTGTGTGTCATATATATGTTAAAAAATAATTTTACGTTTATTTTTTATATCAAACACTATTGTACAGTGACCTTGTCGCCCGTTTCTTGAACTGGACATCATTCTGCGTGAAAACCCACTTTATAGTGGCAACCTCTCGCTTCATCACTCTTATGTCACATGCTAATTATTTTACCACACCTTTCCATAAAATGCAAGTGTTTTTAAAAAAAAAAATTTTTTTGTTATATAGTATTTACAAACACACAATTATATGATATTATTCATAGAGAATTTACTATATAGGGAGGTGTGTTAAGTGAAAAAGTTAATAGTTATGACACTTGCTGCTGTATTTTCAGTATCTGTATTATTCGGATGCTCTGCTAGTACAAATGCTCCAGAAACAGATAGAGCTCCAGAAGTTAGTACAACAACTGAAGCTCCTGTAACTACTGATGAAACTGCTGATGAAACTACAGACAGTACAGAAACTACTTCAGATAAAGCTACTACTACAACTGAAGATACAACCGATTCTGATAAAGCTGCTTCAGACACAACAGTTACTGAAGAAAAAGCTAACTAAATTTTATTTTTGCATGATTTAAAAAATGAAAAAAAACAATAAAATTTTGAAGCTAGACAAACTTGTCTAGCTTTTTGTTATGCTTTTGCTTTTGGGTTAAATATAAGTGCCATTATATATCCAAAAACTATAACCGCACTTATGCCCGCCGCTGTCGCTTTTAGTCCACCTGTAAGAACTCCTATAAATCCTTCATTATTTACTTCATTTATAACCCCCTTAGCTAATGCATACCCAAACCCCGTCAGCGGCACCGTAGCCCCAGCTCCACCAAAGTTTACTATAGGCTCATATAAACCTATTGCTGTAAGTATTACACCTAGTGTTACAAACAAAACCAATATTCTAGCAGGCATTAAATTTGTTTTATCTAATAATATCTGACCTATCACACAAATTATCCCTCCAACTATAAACGCACTCACATATTCCATATATTCTCACCATCCTCTAATTCTCTATCGCCACCGCATGTGCTATTCCCGGTATTGATTCGCCCTGCTGTACGGATACAGTACTGAGCATAGCTCCAGTTGCTATAAATAGCACTTTTTTCCATTTACCATTCTTCATTTCATCTAGTATATATCCAGCAAGCGTTACTGCTGCACAGCCACATCCACTCCCTCCAGAATTGGTATCTTGCTTCTCTGGTTCATATATTTCTATTCCACAATCCATATATTTATTTGATATATCATAATTGTATTGTTTTAGTATATCTAGTAAAAGATCTTTTCCTACCTTACCTAAGTCACCTGTTACAATTAAATCATAATAATTTTCATCTCTTTCGGTATCTATAAAATGATTTATTATTGTATCTGCTGCTGCTGGTGCCATTACAGCCCCCATATTCATTGCATCCTTTACATTAAAATCTACTATTTTTCCAGTTGTAGCAAATGTTATTTTTGGCCCATCACCTGATTCTGCTACTAATAATGCTCCACTTCCAGTTACAGTCCATGTTGCTGTAAGCGGTCTTTGCCCACCTAACTCTAGAGGCGACCTAAACTGCTTTTCTGCGCAACAGAAGTGACTTGATGTAGATGCAATAATATAGTCTGCAAATCCGCCCTCTACTATCATAGAAGCGACAATTAAACTTTCCGCCATAGTAGAGCATGCACCATACACTCCTAAAAAAGGTATTTTGAAATTTCTTATACCAAATGTGCTCGCGGTAATTTGATTTAATAAATCCCCGCATACTATATATTTTATATCATCAATGGTTTTGTTCGATTTTTCAATAACTTTTTCCACTGCTTTCTCTATTAGTTTACTCTCTGCCTTTTCCCATGTGTTTTCTCCAAAAAGCTCATCCTCTATTATTGTATCAAAATAAGTAGCAAGTGGACCTTCCCCTTCTCTTGGTCCTACTATAGATGAAGATGCTACAATTACAGGTGGATTTAAAAATTGTGTTGTTTGTTTTCCTATATGTTTATTCAAAAAAATCACCTCCGTTTTATTTTAGGAGCCTTCTCGGAAAGTCCGAGGCTCCTTTTTTATTTATTTTATAGCCAGTGCCATTTTTATTTTACCCCCAAAATTTATG
>Ga0154526_1102_pt3 | contig 9338 bp, 7 predicted proteins | sample RifGroE2_FD_105669 | JGI IMG/M metagenome (GOLD analysis project Ga0154526, IMG submission 105669) | Clostridiales bacterium GWE2_32_10
GTGTCACAAGCAAGGTAAAAGCAGAATATGTAACGACAGATTTAGATAGCCATCCAAAGGTTATTGCACTTACTGATTATAATATAACGCTTAGTGCAGAAGGAAAAGAAATAACTACCGTATGGGAAAATGCAGGAGCATGGGTTAATTATGACATATATTATGGAAAAGGGGATATATCGGATTATAGAAATATGCCTGGTAAAATTGAAAATGTTAGAGATTTAGCTACTAGATTTATAGATACGGATCAAAAGGTAAAACTAAAATATGTTATAAACACGAGTGATATAAAATCAGGACAACTTTATTCAGTGAGTGTACGTCCAAAAGTAACCAATATAAATGGTGTAACAGTTTATATGAATCCTCGTACAAATGTTGAAGAAGTAACTACAAAGGTTCCATTTAAAATAGAGCCAGAAAGTGATAAATACCTAAAGCTTTCATGGTGGGGATTAGATAATACAGTAGGTATAAGTGGTGAAGCGACTGAATATTCAGTTAAGAGTTTACAGGTTATGAGAAAGGATAATGGAGCAGCATCAGAACAAACAATAGCCACCATAGAGGGGCAGGAGTCTATAGATATAGGTTACTATACCGATCTTAGACCAGATACACAAACAAATTATAGAATTAAAATAACCTATAGCAAAATTGATAATGGCATAGAAAAGGATGTATACATGTACTCTGAATGGGAAGTGTATAATCCGGGAGCTGTTAGAATTACTCCTTCTAAGCCGGAAGTACCGGCATTAAATGGTATATTATCTAAAGATGATAATAAAGTAATTAGCAATAGTAGCTACGATGGTGCTCTTAGGGTTGATAAAGGAGATAATATAATAAATCTTGTTTGGTCTGTATTTGAAAGGCTTGACTATGGTTCAGATGATCCAGCTGAAACTATTATAAATGATTTAGATATATATTATGATATATGGCTAACAGATGATGTTAATTTATTATATAATGATAACAATTTATGTGTTGATACAAATTTTTATGTGACCGAGGAAGCTGGAGAAGCGGAGTATGTAAAAAATAAGTCAGGAATAACTATTGGTTTTTACAGACAGTATGATAAATATCTAGCTGCTATCAAAGAAAATGGAATAATAACAGGTTATGAGCTTAAAGATTTAGAACCTAACAAAATATATTACATAAAGATAGTTGCGAAAAAGAAAATATTAAATGAAGTTTTAGAATCAGAGCCAGCTATGCTTTCTATATATTATGATTCTGATGAGGCTGTGTATGCACCACCAGTACTACCTAAGCCACCTCTTACGGTTGATGAACTTAGAACAGATAGTGTAAAGTTTGAATGGCGAAACAGCTGGTGGGAAGTTGTCTCAACTAGTGATTTAGAGCAAAACTGGTATAACAAAGTATGGTTGATAAATGACGATATTGTATTTGTCAAAACTACTGGAGCAGAGGAAATAAACCTAAATTCTAAAGAAGATGTAAATAAGCTAAAAGCAAAAATAGATACTGATTATTTATCTAAATATAAATTTAGACAAGTAAGCCTTGGGAACAATATTGGATATGAAATGAAAACTATACCCTATACAGAAGTAGAAGCAGCTATACTAGAGGCGGAGCTGACAACTCCTGGGTACACACTTCTAGATTATATAAAAAGTATTAAGGACACTACAGGTGAATTAAATGGTTGGGAGGAGTTAGCTGTAACAGTTGACCCAACAGATAAGGCTAAGCAAACAATGTACTATTCTAAAGGAAAATTGACACCAAATACCTCGTATATATTTGTTATAAAAACATATAGAGCGATAACTAATGGGATTGAAACTGAAAAGTTATACTGCTTGAATCCAACAGTAATAATATCAACTACGTTAGTTGATGGGACTGAAGTATTACCAACTCCAACGGTGCCAGATTTATACGTAGATGAGTCACGAGATGTAGAAATAGATTTAAAGTGGGAATACAACACTAAAATGGAATATATGATAAAGATAAATGAAACAGAAAATTTTAACACAGCTAGAGATTATGAACTTACAATTCCTACAAGCTCATCCGATCCTAAATTTCCTAAGGACGGAGAAGACTATATTTTAACAGTGATTGATTTGTTACCGCAGACAGAATATTATTTTTGGATAAAAGCTAAGCAAAAAGACGGAACAGAAAAATCAGCATGGAGCAATTCTATCTTGGTAAAAACAACACAAATACTACCTAATCCGATTAACCCTCCTGATGGAATAGGTGTTGCGGGTGTAACGAGTCCAATAGGGGAGAACTATATTACCCTAGAATGGACAAGATTGCCTGAGGATATAAAGGCGGATACAGATAATAAAAACTATCAAGTAAAAAAGCTGTTTTCATACATTCTCATAATAGCAGATAACTCAAAATTTCTAGATGCAAGGCAAGTAGAAATTGATGATGATAGTATAGGTTCAACTGAAAATGGATTTGAAATAATAGCAAAGTCACTTGTAAGAATTAATAATTTGGAACCAAACAGGAAATATTATTTTAAGATAAAATCAAAAGTTACAGCTAAGAAAGGTGAATCGTCTAATGTTGTTACAAGTGAGTCTAATTACTCTGTTGTAAAGGCGATAAAGACATCTGTTAATGATGAGTATGATGCAAATGCCGGAGATCTTGCTACGCCTCTTTCTGATAAAATAACTACAGTATATGCAAACGAGATACTTACATATACTATTTCAGACGGACAAAGAGTTATAAGTGATATATTAAAAGAAGATGAATATAGATATACTATTAACGTAGCGAATTATACAACTACAAGCTCATCAGGCAAAACTACAACTGTAAATAAAACAATAAATAAGAGGGTAGTAAATATACCGTATACTGTTATTGAAACTTTAAAACAACGAAAGATGAATCTAGACATTATAACTGATGATATGAAAGTTAGTATATCTGCAGCCAGCTTGAACACGTCAGTATTTGTTAAAGCAAGGCAGATAGGAGGACTAAAAAACTATGTATTTACAGTAGCTACTAAACCCAAAATAGATACACCAACGAATACACAAATTAGTAAGTCAAAAGAACTTGGAATACTGATAGAAACAAAGCATGGAAATATAGCAGAAAAGTATTTGAATGATAACCTTATAATATCATACGGCACTGGAATAACCTCAACTAGTACAACCTCAACGACTACAAATAATATTTTACCAAATGCCAAATCATATAAATTTGATACTAACAAAAATCAGTGGATAGAAGTGACAGAACAATACAATAAGGAAGGTAAAGAGGTATTGTTTCAGGTGAGGGAGCTTGGAATATATGGACTTGGAGGTGTGAATTAATTGAAAAATATAAAAATATTATTAGTAATATGCCTATTATTATTTATTCTTCAATCTAACATTTCTAGTGCACAAGAAAGTAGAGTTATTTACACTATTGTAGAAGATAGCAAAAGTTTTATAGATGTTACCCTCAATTTCATGGATACAATTACAACTGATAAAATTCAGGTAACCTCATATAAAAAGTATAACGATAACACAATTCAAATTACGTATAGAGTGAGTAAAGACGGCGAATTATTGAATAAAATATCTATTAACAAGGTTGAATTAAAGCTGAAACTTGGAAATGAGGTTTTACCTAATATTGTATTAAAAGATGAAACAAGTCATGATATAAGTTTTTTTGCAGATGTATCAGAACAAACACCATACCATAATTCAATATTAAATTTATATAATAGAGGAGTATTAACAGGCTATTCCGACAATACATTTAAACCTGATCAACCAATAACGAGAGAAGAATTTTGTCAGCTATTTGTTAAGGCTACAAAGTTAAATCTAAGTAATATAGAATTAAATATATTTACTGATGTAGCAAATGACAGGTGGTCAAAAAACGTTATAAATGCATTGGCTGTTAAAGGTATACTAAAAGGCAAAGAATCAGGAAAGTTTAATCCTACTGATAATATAATATTTGGCGAAGTTGCAGCTATATTAGATAGAACGTATTCATTTGTAAATATAAAAAATCGAATCGACTACAAACACATGAAAATAGAACATTGGGCAAATGAATATGTATTAAATTTATTAAATGCCGATATAATAAATGAAGAGGATGATTTTTACAAAAATTACACACTAAACAAAAATCTGACAAGAGCAGAATGTGTGAATATAATTAATAGAGTAGTTAATGGATATAAGATAGACAAATAAAATTCTGGGGGTGTTTTAATGGCTTCTGATTTTGTTAGAAACCTTATTGCGGATAGGCTTGGTGGTAAAAAGTTCGATGATAATACTTGCGAATATAAATTCACCAAAATAAAAAGAGAGAAAGAAGAAGCTTTGATAAGAAATCCTAACATGGAGTTTATAGATATGGGAGTTGGTGAACCAGATGCTATGGCTGATGAAGGGGTTGTTAGGGTATTGTCTTATGAAGCTAAAAAATGGAGCAACAGAGGTTATTCCGATAATGGGATACAAGAGTTTAAAGATACAGCAGTTGAGTATTTGAAAAAAGTATATAAAGTAGAAAATATAGACTCAAATGATGAGATAAATCACACAATAGGTGCAAAACCTGCACTTGCAATGATTGCCCAAGTTTTTATAAATCCAGGTGATATAATGCTTATGACTATACCGGGATATTTTGTAACTGCAACCTATGCTGAATGGTTAGGGGGAAAGGTACATAAGCTGCCACTACACAAAGAAAATAATTTTCTTCCAGATTTAGATAAGATACCTAAAGGCATAGTAAAAAAAGCTAAGCTATTATACTTGAACTACCCTAATAATCCTACAGGAGCAGTAGCTACAAAAGAATTTTTCACTAAAGTAGTAGTATTTGCCAAAAAGAATAATATTGCAATTGTTCACGATGCAGCATATGGAGTCTTAGTATATGATGGAGAAACTCCACTTAGTTTTCTAAGTGTGCCTGGAGCAAAGGATGTAGGAGTAGAAATTCACACTCTTTCAAAAGCATTTAATATGACTGGATGGAGAATAGGTTTTATTGCTGGAAATAAAGATATAATTAAGGCGTTTAGAATAATAAAAGATAATAACGATTCAGGTCAATTTAAACCAATACAATATGCAGGGCAATATGCAATGGAGCACCCAGAAATAACAGAGAACACAATAGCTAAATACTCAAGACGTCTTGATATGCTAGTTAGCACATTAAAAGGATTAGGCTTCAAAGTAGAAAAGCCTAAGGGTTCATTTTACCTATATGTAAAAATACCTAGAGCAATCCCGCACCTTAGAGTATTCAAAACAGCCTCAGAGTTCGCTGAGTATCTAATAACTCAAAAAGGAATAGTAACCATCCCCTGGGACGAAGCAGGACACTACGTAAGATTTTCAGTGACATTTCTTGCCTATGGAGAAAAAGAAGAGAGGCATATAATGGAGGAAATATACAACAGACTAAAAAATGTAAAATTTTCCTTTTAAATATTGACGAAGGGTGTAAAATTTGGTATAATGACATTATAAATAGTTTAGGAGGGATTGAAATGTTAACTAACATAAAAGGTGATGATATATTGAATGTTTTATCAAATGCAGTAGCACAAGGTTTTTTAGATGATTGGGATGATGACAATAATAAAAAAGAATTTGAGGATTTGTTAAAATTGTATCAAAAGAGGAGTAAGGACGATAAGACTATCTTACCAAAAAATGACGATAGTATATGTTTAGAATGAAAATAATGTAAATCTAGTATAAAAGGTATTTCATATTAATATATTAATATGAAATACCTTTTTTTATATTAGAATACAGGATGAAAGGAAGAGATAAAAATGAAAGAAATGGTTAAATTATATACGTTTAAAAAAGAAATTAAGGAAAATAAGTATAGAATGACAGAAGAAGATTTTTTAAGACAACTCGTAGAATTTCCAAACCTAGGGGAACTGAGAGAAACAAGTATAGAGTTACTAACTGATACGGCTACTAAGATAAATAGCTTAAGACATGATGATCATAAGAGAGAAAGATATGAAAATGAAATGTTATACTTGGATAAAGTTAAACGGAATACTGAACTTCTTCAAGATTATATGAATGCTCCTCAAAATGTAGGTCAAAGAATAAAATTTGAAAGTGATATAACTGGGCTTTATAAATTTAATAAAGAAATAGAACGTAAAGAAGAAAGATTAGCTAATATGCCAAGAATTTTATCTTTTGAAAAAGAAAAAGCGCAAATAGGAATAAATGAAATGAAATCTATTTTTGAAGAAAAAATTCAAACAAGCTATGAGGAAACATTTAAAGGAATATTCGAAAGTGCAGGGCTTGATTTTGATATACCTTGTGAAGAAAAGCAGGAACATGCAGAAGGAAACGTAGCCGAATTAGTATAAACTGCCTGTGTCGTTGCGAGGAACGAAGCAATCTCTCTTTTAACTTAGATACAAGAAGCAAAAAACGAGATTGCCACGCCAAAAAACAGGCTCGCAATGACAATTATAGTTCTGAACTGTAGCAATAAAAAAATAAACTAAAAATAGTTTATTTTTTTATTGCTATTATAATACATTTGTAATATAATTAAAACAATCTAATATAAATTATACATACGGAGGTGATATACCTTGAACTTAGCTATTGTTGGGGCTACAGGGCTTGTAGGTAGGACGTTTTTGGCGGTGCTTCTTGAGAGGGAGGTAAAAATAGATAACCTGTATTTATTTGCTTCGGCAAAATCAAAAGGGATGTTGGTTACATTTCGGGGAAAAGACTATATTATAGATGAGCTTACAGAGGACTCATTTAAGTTAAATAAAATCGACTATGCATTATTTTCAGCTGGTGGAGATATAAGCAAAAAATTTGCCCCTATTGCTGCAGAAAATGGATGCATCGTAATAGATAATAGCTCAACTTGGCGTATGGACGAGACAGTTCCACTTGTGGTGCCTGAGGTAAACCCAGAGGATGTGAAGTGGCATAAAGGGATAATAGCTAATCCTAATTGCTCTACTATCCAAGCTGTTATTACACTTTCACCTCTTCACTCGAAATACAAGATAAAGAGGATTATTTATTCTACATATCAAGCGGTTTCAGGTGCTGGAAACGAAGGAATAAGGGATTTAGAGAGGGGCATGAATGGATTTGAAAGTCAAAAGTTTTCGCATCAAATATACAATAATTGTATACCTCAAATAGATGTTTTTTTAGATAATGGTTATACTAAGGAAGAAATGAAAATGATAAATGAAACTAAAAAAATATTACATGATGATGATATAAAGATAACTTCAACAGCAGTAAGAGTACCGGTGTTTTATTCTCATAGTGAAAATATAAATTTAGAATTTTATAATAATTTTGAAACAAGTGATATAAAGAATTTATTAAAGAATTCAAAAGGTATAGTAGTTGTAGATGATATAAAAAACAACCAATATCCACTGGCACAAAAGGCTACAGGTACAGATAAAGTATATGTAGGAAGAATAAGACGAGATGAGAGTGTAGAAAATGGATTAAATCTTTGGGTAGTAGCAGATAACATAAGAAAAGGAGCTGCAACAAATGCGGTGCAGATACTTGAGTTGATGTTAAATAATCAATAAGGGAGGCTTTTTATGTCTATATTTACAGGTTCAGGAGTTGCCATTGTCACTCCATTTGACGAGAATGACAGCATAAACTTTGGTGTCCTAGAGGAGTTAATAGAATTTCACATAGAAAATAAAACAGATGCTATCATAGCTTGTGGTACCACTGGGGAGTCAGTAACATTAACTGAAAAAGAACATATAAGTGTTGTAAAATTTGTGGTAGAACAGGTAAATGGAAGGATACCGGTTATAGCAGGTACTGGAAGCAACAATACAAAACACGCTATTTCTCTAAGTGAAGAGTGCGAAAAAGTAGGAGCCAATGGACTTTTGGTTGTCACACCTTATTATAACAAGACAACACAAAAAGGCTTGATAGAGCATTATACAGCGATAGCGAGCAGGGTTACTCTACCTATTTTAATATATAACGTACCGTCTAGAACTGGGTTAAATGTGCTACCAAAAACGACATATGAACTTTCGAAAGTAAAAAACATAATTGGTATAAAGGAATGCTGTGGAAGTATGGCACAAGTTGCCGAAATAGTAAGTTTATGTGGAGAAGATTTTGATGTTTATTCAGGAAATGATGATGAAATTCTACCTATTTTATCTTTGGGTGGAAAAGGCGCTATATCTGTTATGGCAAACATAATACCAAGACAAACTCATGATATAGTTGAGTATTATATTAAAGGAAATATAGCAAAAAGCAGAGAAATCCAACTAAAATATTTAAAGCTAATAAAAACATTGTTCTCCGAACCAAATCCGATACCAATAAAAGAGGCTTTGAATATGATAGGCTACAATGTAGGCAAATGTAGGCTACCACTTACTAGCATCGGAGAAGAAAACGAGAAATTACTGAGAGATGAAATAAGCTATTTATGAAAGGAATGATTTTTATGCAAAAGATAATGATACATGGTTATAGCGGGAAAATGGGACAAATGCTTGAACAAGTTATAAAACAAAATAAGGGATTTGAGATAGTTGCAGGTGTTGGAGCGAAAAATGAGATAGAGGTTAGCTATGACACGTACTCAGATATAAATATGTGTGAGAAGATTATAGATGTCATCATTGATTTTTCAAATGCTGCTGCTATAGATAAGCTATTAGACTACGCCAATATGCGGAGGATTCCTTTGGTACTTTGCACAACGGGAATCAGTGATGCGACGATTAAAAAAATCAAAAAATACTCAAAAAACATCCCTATACTGATGTCTGCTAATATGTGTTTAGGGGTAAACGTAGTAAATTCTATGTTAAAACAAATATCGAATATCTTATATAACTCTAACTTTGATATAGAACTACTTGAAAGGCATCACAGAGACAAAGTAGATGCTCCAAGCGGAACGGCACTACTTTTAGCAGATACAATCAAATCAACCCTGCATCATAAAATGGATTATGTATATGACAGGTCAGATAACAAAAATGAGAAACGAAAGAAACAAGAAATAGGAATATATTCAGTCAGAGGAGGAACAATCGCTGGTGAACACTCTATAATATTTGCGGGGGAGGATGAAATGATTGAAATAAAGCACACTGCATTCTCTAGGAAAATATTCGCCGAAGGCGCAATAAAAGCCGCCAGGTTTATTGTGGAGAAGGAGAATGGGGTGTATAGTATGGATGATGTGATAACATAGACGATTGGGGTCAGGCTTGACAATTGGACATTTCGTGAAAT
>Ga0154526_1022_pt2 | contig 9211 bp, 5 predicted proteins | sample RifGroE2_FD_105669 | JGI IMG/M metagenome (GOLD analysis project Ga0154526, IMG submission 105669) | Clostridiales bacterium GWE2_32_10
GAAATACCTTTCAGAGGGGAATACGGGGCTATACTTGAAACTTTGTGTAGAGCTAATGGTGGGGGAGATATAAATAACCCTGATAGTGATGATAAAAAAATGATAAATTATATGTTCACTGGTGGTACAGTACATATTGATGCAGTACAAACTATAGTACGTGATGGAGTTTATGATTATACATATGCAAATGCTAATAATGGAGCTTTAAGCTTAAATAATGCAGGGCAATTGCAAGGAGCACAAACAGGACTTTATTTTACATATTCATCCATTGCTGGAGCAGTTAGTTGGAGCGGAGTAGCACTAGCAGATCTTCAAGGGTATTATAATATACCTAAAGATTTTTCAGCCGAACAAGTACCTCATTTTATACATTACATATATGCTGAATACATGGAAGGTAAAACTATATATGACTCGACTATATTTAAAACCGACGAAGATGTGGTTATAGCTGGGATAAATACAAAAAAGACACTCACAGCAGATGATTATACAACTAGCACAAGAACATTCAAAAGTATGAAAGTTAGCTATGATGACAATATCAATCACAGCTTTATAAATATCACATCAAAAAGTATATCAGGTTTCGAATTCGGGGCAACGGGAACCTATAATCCGAATATATACATAGTAAGCTTCTATGAAGTAAAAAAGCCAGCAAATCCTACAGCTACTTTGGGTGTTAAAGAAATTGATAGTGCTACAGTGTATACAGATGATGGACAAAAGTTTTATACTGACGGAACAACCATGAATTTAACACTTGTGGATAAGAGCTTCTATGACAATCTTGACATAAACGAGCTAAAGATAAAGGATATAAAAACAGGTAGTATAGTATTTACAGGAACAAGGACGAATTCGGAATATGATCTAGTAAATAAACCTATAGGAATGTATAACTATCAAATGGATATAACATTAGAAAATGGTAATAAAATATCAGATACCATAGCTTTTGAAATCATGAAAGGTGAAGAGCCTCCGAATGAAAGTATATTAAAGGTAAGTGGCAATATTGATGCACCGCCCTCAGTCCTAGAAGTATATGACACAGCTGATGCGGAGCTTACATTTAGGACAAGCTCGAATTATTTGCTTGACGATTGGAGAATAGTAGAAGGAGAAGAGTATGTAGTAGAAACTGACAGGGGAGATTTGAGTGGTTATAGTGCGGTAGTCACAGTTAAGCTGAAAATACCAGTAGGTAAGGATGTCACAGTACGGGTAAGAGTTGATGACGACAGTGGTGCTAGAGAATATGCGGAAGATACGGTTCATGTAGATAAAAAGGAAATAAGACCAAATGCAGGAGTCAAAATACGGATGCTAAAGGTAGAGCCGAATATCTATACAAGCACGGAATATAAGCAGTATAAGAAAATAAAAATAGATGCAAGCTACTCGGATATACTAACTGATAGAGATGTGCTTGCATATGCATCAAATGACTATAAAAGTAACCAGACAGCTATCGAAATACAACCAGTTACAAATAATGGAAGCCTTGACGATAGTAGATTATCATCTATAAAAATGGCAGATAACACAGTACCTATAAAGGAGGTCGACAAAATTACTATAAGAGGTGATAAGCTTGGTGGTAGTCTTGCTTATGTAAGGTTTGACTCTAGTGGCTATTATAGAATAAGGAATAAAGTATATAATGGGGTAAGGGTCAGTACCTGGTCGAATTACTATACGATAAATGTGCTACCAGAACAGTCACCTAGTATAAATAGCTTTGAAATAGTGGCTATGCAAAAAGATGTGAGTGGAAATTTTTATACAATACGGAAGTATTATAATGACGTAGTAAATATGTGGTCAACATATAGAAACTCAAGTGACTTAGTGACTAGATTTAAGGTCAAAGCAAACTATACGAGCCCTGATGATGAGATTTTAGATATAAACTTGAAAATGAGTTATGATGTAAATAATGATCTAGATATTACTAATGACGGCAATTATTCCAATATGCTAGTTACAAAAAGCATGAACTCGTTTTTGCAAATAAAAGGGGAAGATGTTTTTAGAGTGGTTAGTAAATATGTTGGTCAAAATACATGCGAAATAATTTTTGAGGTGAGCAATACAAATCGGAATATCTTTGGTAAAATGCATTTTGAAATGGAAGCCATAGAAAGCCCTATATATCCTAACTTTATAGAAGGAAGTATGGAAGAACTTCAGGTTATAAAAGCTAATACAAATAATATATCTGATATAGAAAAAAACATATACATAGATAATCTGACACCAAACCTATCAGTAGAAACAGAAAAAGATAGTAAAACAGATGTGTATGTACAAAAAGAAACAAATAATAGTTATTTTACAAATATAGAAAACAAATTAAAATCAATCTATAAAGATAGACTAAATATCACTACATTTGATGAAAATAAAGTATTGCCAAATATAACATCAAAAGATACTAATATTTGGGAAAGCTATAGCACTAGCCCGTATGGATACACAGTAGGGAATACAAGTGGTAACTATCAGATGGGCGGCATGTACACCCAGAAGGATGGATGGATATATTATATAAATGGTAGTAGTATACGTAAATTTAAGCTTGGTACATGGGAGGAGGACACACTAGTATGCACATTACCAGTCAGTGGTGATGAACAAATATCTCTTGCAAACGAATGGTTCTACTTTGACTCAGGCAATCAAATATGGAAAATAAATATGGACGGAACAGGTGCACAGTGTATTCTCTCACTATTGCCATCCTACTACCTGAATAATCTTAGTGATTTTGTAGTAAAGGATGGATACCTATATTTTAAGAGGACATATAAGAAAACATCAAGTGCCTCTAAAAAATATGAAATAGTTAGGATAAGTGTAGATTCACCAGTATTAAATTTGACAGCAACTGATGGAGTAAGCTCTAAAACAATTGCAGGTGGAGCATATACATACGAAAATCTCACTTTATATGACAAATATTTAGTATATACGAAAGACAACCTGATATATACATATAATTTATCAAAGAATAAAGATCAGGAGCTGATAGAAGTATCAGGAGGGGATCCAATAGGATATAATGGATACGTATATTTCTATAGAGTTACATCGTATAACGATCATATATATAATATACCTATTACAGCAACAGATAGGGATTATGACTCTATAGAAAGTGAAGAAGGGCACATATATAACTTCAATCTATTAGGAGGATATCTATATTTTGTAAAAAATCCAGAGTATGATAATCCTTTACACAAAACAATGTTGTTTAGAGCTTCTTTATCTGGTAGTAATGATACTAAGATAGATGATGCATCCTCAGGAACTAAACTATACACAATGGGCGGCTATATAGCTTATAATGGTAAAAAGATTCCTGCGTGGAGCTTGCCAGCTGTAGATATAATCCCAAAGGAAAATAAATATGGCGACAACACCAACTTTTCTATAGATGGCAGCATTACGGGAGAAGGCACAGTCTGGGTAAGGTGCCAGATAGGAAGTAAAATAGTAAAGCAAACACTCACAAATCCAAGTAATACAGCCTTTAGTTTAAATTTTAACACGAAGGATTTTACCGAAGGTGTGTATAAAAATATTATAGTTACTGTAACTACAAGTAATGGAGTGTACAACAAAGCAGATGTAGGGGATATAACAATAAGAAATCCGCTATCAAATCTGAAAGAAAGCATAACAGGTATGCCTATAACAGGTAATAATGGTAGCCGAATTATATTTCTAGATAATGATGCAAAAATAGACGATAACGCAAATAATCAGACTCTCGTAAATAATATAGAATCACTAATATTAGACAGAAAGCTAGGAATATATGCAAGTGATGTAGGAAACCAGATAATAAAATCATTAGTCCTTGATTTTGCGGGGGTAACAGCTAACGATAACTATAATCTAAGCACAGCAAATTTTAGTGAAGCTGCAAATTGTTTAACAAACTACATAGACATTAGAAAATCAGTAACGAATACAACTTATTTTGCAGTAGGGCGTGATGAATTAAAGTTTATAAAAAGCTTTTATGATGAAGACAAAGACTATAAACTAAGTGATTCATACACATTGACAGGAAAGATAACAAAGACTAATGATGTATTGCTTGATGAAATAAAAAATGAAAAGCAAGGCACACTAAAAGCCGCATTCGAACATGATCCTAGTGCATGGCAAAATCCTGTGGCAGTTTACAAAAATGCAAATAACGGACGCTATTACACAGTGTCGAGTAAATATGATGAAGTTAGTGGAAAGCATATAATAACGGATTTATTAGGCAGTGAATATCTGATGGGAAACATAATAGATGCTATGCGGGGAAAATGGAAAGTTAAAGTACAAGCCTACGATGACACAGGAAATCCGTTATTTGATAAGAGTGATAATTCCGAAGTATCATTTTATATACATAAACCTCCTATACCAAGGTTTTTGGCAAGTGAAACAGCCACAGATATAACGTTATCTGATAATGGTTCATATGATATAGATATGCAACACGCACACAATAATGGTATAGCAAAGTACAAATGGCGTTATCTTGTGAAAGCAGCCAGTGGATCTGAAGCATGGGTAGATGCAGGTGAAGGCGAGGAGCTAAAGTTTGTTAATATTTTAAAAGTAGGTGCAAATATAATAGACTACGAGCTTACAGTTTGGGATTTGCAAGGCTGTGGAACAAGTATTTCAAAGAATTATCTGATATTAGATGCACCTGATATTGACTTCAATTTTAACGTAGGTGGAAATGTAACTGATTATATGTATAAAGGAAATGCAGGTAGGGAACAGGTTTTAATAAATAGCTCTATAAACTGGAATGATGATGCATATAATTCTCTGCTATATACATCTAGCGGGAATAGGGGGATGCAAATAACAAATGACAAAGAACAAAGAACAAATGAGGCTGATTTTAATTCACAGGTACTTGCGAAGTCGATAGGAAAGATAGAAAAAGATAAGAAGATAACAGTTGATTTTAAAGTGAAAAATAAATATGATATAACAAGTATGCAAGAAAAATGGATAAATGTAAAGTCGATTTATCAGATGAATAACACAAATAACTTTGCAACATATGACGCTCAAAATAATAAAGCATTTATGCAAGGTAGTAATATACCTATACTAGTGAATGTGGCAAGTGATGATGGGGTAGGGTGCTATGACGATTTTGTAGTAAAAATAACTAGTACGGATTTAAGTCTAGCGAATGTGGTGCTAACGGATCAAGGAAAAGCAGTTTACGCCACAAACTTTACTTTGCCAGAGGATAAAGCAGATAAAGTAGAATATACGATAAATGTATATTCTAAAAGGACAGGAGAACTATTAAGTACAGCGATTTATACATCACACATTTATGTACCAAAACCAGAAGAAATGCTGTCACTAACGAATCTTCGTGTAGTGAGCTTAAAAGATGCAAAGCTAGCTAATTATTTTTTAGATAAAACAACAGGAAAACTAAAAGAGATGGATATGGGTGTAAACCTAATGGCTATTGATAGCACAAACTTTGGAGGAGTGCCTGTAACAAAGGGGTACAAGATGTTATTTAAAATAAACAGCAATAACCTTAACGGGGCAAATGACAAAATAAAGATAACACCTAAATTTTATACAATAAGCGGTAGCGTAAGGGACACATCCGAGAGGGACATATACTGGACCAACTCTGAACACCAAGTATATAAAGTAGGAGAAAATGCTCACAACAAATACAAACAAATAACATTAGATAATAGCAACAGAACCATAACAAACGACAAAGAAGCAACATGGCAAGGCGAATATCTCTTACCCGCAACAGCATTTGCAGTGCCTAAAGGCTACATACCTAAAAACGTAAATGATGGAAACTTAAAAAAAGACATAATAGTAGTCTTCGAAATAACAGCAGAGAAAAAATTAGGTGAAACCTATAACTACAACATAAAAAACTGGGTGACAGAAAGAACAACTATAAAAACCCCATATGAAATAGGCGATGTGATACGCTACAACTATACAATAAACGGAGCGATAGATGATGTAGGAGTTTATAGGGTAAGATGACAATTGGAAGGTGGTGAGTAAAGGATGAAGGACGCATTTATGCCTATAGTGCTTACAGTTATAGTTATAATAATAGCGGTATTTTTTATAATGAAAATATACACTCCACAAAAACAAACTGTAAACGCACTATCAGAAAGCAGCAATCAAGCCCAAATATCAGTGGTTGCACTTGCAGACGAAGATGGTAGCGAGGCAACAGGTTCGATGGTAAAGGCTTTGTATGAGAAATATAATGGTACAGGTGTGACTGTAAGTATATTTGATACAAACGGTACAGATTCAATTGATATTGATGATGTCAAAGATGATGATATATTTACAAAAACAGTTACACGAGATTCAAAAGATATGAAGCTTACAGAGATTGAATTCAAGAAGAATTAAAAGAAACTTACTAGAAGTTAGCATAACAAATGCTAACTTCTAATTTTGAAAAGAGGTGACAGTTAGTGAAGGATATATTCATTCCTATAATTTTATTCATTACAACAATACTTGCGGCGGTGTTTTTCTTAAATAAAATATATTTGCCACAAAAAGATACATTAAATGTAGTAGCTGAAAGCAGCGAAAACTCTTCTTTTGCTGTTACACATATATCAAATGGAAATAATGAAGTTGTATCAGGGAGTGTTGTAAAATCTACAATAGATTATTATAGTATTGATACAAGTAAACAAGTAGTAGTGAAGAAGAATGGTGACGAAGCAACGTATGTTTCTAATAAATACGAAGATGGTCCAGATGATGGTGATAATGTGACCATAAACAGTAGTGAAAAATATAAAAAAGAAGTAATGAGAGATACTGACACGCATGAAATTACGGCTGTGTATTTTACGCTTGAGTAGTAGGAGGAATGCATTATGAAAGACTTGGTAGCAGGGACTATAATAGTAATAGTACTTTTTGGACTTTTAGCAAGGATAGTAGTCGAGAGAGATTATAAAATAAAAGAAAGGCAAGTTGAGGATATAGTATACACCTATACTCAGGTAGCAAGTAAAAAAGGTATGCTCTCAGCTTCAATGTATGAGGAAATGACGAAAAAGCTAGGAGCACTAGCTGTTTTTAACATAAATGTATCAGCAGAAAAGTTCGTAACAGACTCAGACAATCCACTAGAAATAGAAGGCACAAAGGTAATCCTAGATAAAGACCTAAGAAATGAAGGCTTCGACATACTCACAATAACAGCCATAGCAAAAAGCAACCACATGCTAAATGCGTTTTATAATACGAAGCGGGTTGTATACAGATTAAATGGGCATGCATCAGCACCAGTGTTTTAACTTTGGGGGTGACTAAATGAGGCTTTTTATTTGGGGAGCGGTGCTAATACTAGGGATAAACATGCTGCTTTATGGGGATATGGCGATAAATAATCTTGATACCGCTAAGATAAAGTACAAGCGGGCGCTTGATTCGGCTACCTATGCTGCGGCTAAATATAGGGCTTATGATAGTGAAGCTTACATGGAAAATATAGCAGATGGTTTTAGTGGTAATATAATGGTAAATAAAGAACAGGCACTAGAATGGTTTTATAGGGTGTTTTTTAGGAATATAGGTATGCAGGATAATGAATATACGATGATGGAAATGAAAAAATATATAATCTTAAAAGCGGTCATAGCGTATGATAGAATGCATATAGCGGACAAAGATAATAGATGGGTAGAGATGAAGTATGAAATAGAGTATAGTGGAAAAAAATATATGTTTACCCTATCAGATAGAGTGTATGACATAGGATTAGATGTATGGCATAACGCGGAGGATTTAGGAATAGATAAAGAAGAAAGGTGTGAAATCGTCACAAAGTATATAAAAGATAACATAAATAATATACTAAACCTACGTGAATATGAGAAAAACAAAGGTTATTACTATGTAGACTTTGGAATAGTAGATTCTGATGTAAACTCACAAATAAATGGAATAAACTTTATAGCATTTATAGAAGGAATGCCAATACCAACATTTGGGATAGGAGGGCAAAATAAGCTGTATGCAGTGTCATTTAGCGGGGCGGAGATACTGAAAAAAGATAAAGAAAAGGGAGGTATAAACCAATAAATATATATAAATAAAAAATTAAAAAACATCTTGCAAAAAGCCTGAAATTATGATATTGTGTATGTATAGAATTTAAAATACATAGATATAGGGGGAAGGCAAAGATGAAAAAACTAAAAAAGGTAAACAAAACCGACGAAGCCAAACGAGTAGCCCAACAAGAAACAGTAACAACCCTAAAATATATAAATTTTAAAATATAATGTTGAAAATAAAATAATAAATGATATAATTAGATATCATAATATCAGTAATTAAACATCAAAAGGGGAAGAATAAAATGGGGGTTGAGATTTTTGGAAGATAGAATGGTGAAGGAAGTAATTAATCAACTTGTGAATAATGCTAAAGTAGCACTTGATGAATTTATAAAGTTAGATCAAAATGAGGTTGACGAAATAGTAAGAGCGATGGCACTTGCAGGGCTCGAAAATCACATGACACTTGCAAAGATGGCAGTTAGTGAAACTGGGCGAGGGGTTTATGAAGATAAGGTTATCAAAAATTTATTTGCAACAGAATATATATATAATGATATAAAGCATATAAAGACAGTAAGAGTACTAGAAAATAATGTAGAAGAAGGATACATGAAGGTAGCAGAACCGATAGGTGTTATAGCAGGTGTCACGCCTGTAACTAATCCTACATCAACTACACTTTTTAAAGCAATAATAGCCGCAAAAACGAGAAATCCAATAATATTTGCGTTTCATCCAGCAGCACAAAACTGCTCAATGGAAGCGGCTAAAATAGTTAGGGATGCAGCTATAAAGCATGGGGCACCAGAGAATCTGATACAGTGGATAGAAACTCCTTCAGTTGAGGCAAGTGGAGCCCTTATGACACATGAGGGCATTAGTCTAATACTTGCAACAGGTGGTACTAGCATGGTTAAATCAGCCTATTCAAGCGGAAATCCAGCTATAGGAGTTGGACCTGGTAACGTACCGTGCTATATAGAGTGTACTGCCAATATAAAACAAGCGGTTACTGATTTGATAGTTTCAAAAACCTTTGACAATGGCATGATTTGTGCTTCGGAGCA
>Ga0154526_1045_pt1 | contig 9100 bp, 8 predicted proteins | sample RifGroE2_FD_105669 | JGI IMG/M metagenome (GOLD analysis project Ga0154526, IMG submission 105669) | Clostridiales bacterium GWE2_32_10
AACTGTAACAAAAAAATCCTTAAATTTGCCAGAATGTATTGACAAAAAGTTATTTTTATAATATTATAAATAAAAATATAGTGAAGTCTATGAAAAAGAAAGCAGTAGAGGTTTGTGGTTACAACAAAGAGAGTGGATTGGTGCTGAAAAATCCACAGTACACAAAACTTCGAATTACACCTTTGAGACTATGTGAAAATAAGGATTGATGATTATCAATCGAAATTGGGTGGTACCACGGGTAAAAACTCGTCCCATACTGGAAGCTAGGCATCGGAAAGTGAATGTCAGAACCTTGTATGAGGCGAGTTTTTTGTGGTTGTGATTAGACTGCTATAGGTTAAAAAGGAGGAGTTAATAAATGAGTGCATTTGATATTTTAAAGGAGAGAGGTTATGTAGCACAATGTAGTAATGAAGAAGAAATAAGGAATAATTTTGAGAAGGGTCAGGTTACTCTATATTGTGGGTATGATCCTACAGCAGATAGTTTAACGGCTGGACACTTTTTGACATTGATGGCGTTAAGTCACCTACAAAAAGCAGGGCATAGGATAATAACTTTGGTAGGTGGGGGTACTGCATCTATAGGTGATCCGACTGACAAAAATGATATGCGAAAAATGCTTACGATAGAGGAGCTAGATAAAAACGTCGAGGAGATAAAAAAGCAAATTTCTAAATTTATAGATTATGATAATGGCAAGGCTATTATGACCAATAATGCTGATTGGCTTAGAGGACTTGAATATTTACCATTTCTAAGAGATATCGCGGTTCATTTTTCTGTAAATAGAATGTTATCGGCTGAGTGTTACAAATCGCGTATGGAGCAAGGACTTACATTATTTGAATTTAACTACATGGTAATGCAGTCTTATGATTTCTTAGAATTATATAAAAAATATGGCTGTACACTTCAAGTAGGTGGAGATGACCAGTGGTCGAATATGCTAGGAGGAATAGACCTCGTACGTAAAAAAGAGAGAGGTAGTGTCAATGTTATGACATTCAATTTACTCACTACTAGCGAAGGAAAGAAAATGGGCAAGACAGAAAAGGGTGCATTATGGCTTGATCCAAATAGAACTTCACCGTATGAGTTTTATCAATATTGGAGAAATGTAGAGGATGTAAGTGTTGAAAAATGTTTAGGATTACTTACTTTCTTACCTATGGATGAAGTAAAAAGGCTTGGTAGCTTAAAAGATGCCGAGATAAATAAAGCTAAGGACGTTTTAGCTTATGAAGTAACAAAAATAGTCCATGGAGAAGAAGAAGCTATAAAAGCCCAAGAAGCAGCCAAAGCACTATTCAGCAATAGCCAAGATATGAGCAACGTACCCACAACAGAAATCGATAAAGCAGAGATTGACGGTGAAATAGATATACTCACACTAATGCAAAAAGTAGCGTTAATCCCTTCACGTGCCGAAGGTCGTAGGCTTATTGAACAAGGTGGGGTTGTTGTGAATGGTGAGAAGGTAGCTGATGTGAATTTTAAATTAAGTTTGGTGGATTTTGAAAATGATGGAGTTATGATACAGAAGGGGAAGAAGGTATTTTTGAGGGTGAGATTGAAGTGAGGTAGGATATATGATTATTTAGAAGAAAAATATTGACAAATGTAATAATGTGTAATATAATGTAAAACATGTAATTTTTGACATAAACTTAAGGAGGGAATGAAATGGAGAATACTGCCAATAGCACATCTATACATGAAGCATGTATAGATAATGATACTATTTTCGGATCTGAAGCAATTGTAAAAAGTGGGGAAACTGCTAAGATAGATCTTGTGGGTGATTTAGGTGTAAAAGAATTATCAAAGCTAGTTAGATTTTTAACAAATCCAAGTAGTGTAAAACCAGAAAATTTAGAGATATAGTAATCACAAAAATGCAAGGTGCAAATCCTTGCATTTTTAAATTTTAAAAAATTTCTCTTGACAATTCTAAAAATCAACAGTATAATAAGCATATTACGAATAATAGTACACTTATTATACTGTTTTATTGGAGGTGATAAAAATGTTTCAGGTAGATTTAAAGAGTAGAGAGTCCATATATGAGCAGGTTATGAAAAATATTAAGCGACTGATAATAAGTGATGTACTAAAGAAGGATGACAAGGTTCCTTCCGTAAGACAGCTTGCAACTAGTATCTCGGTGAATCCAAACACAATCCAAAAGGCATACAGAGAGCTTGAAAGAGAGGGATATATCTATACAGTCAGTGGGCGAGGTAATTTTGTATCTGGAAATGCTAGAGTAAGAGATGAAATACAGGTAGACAAAATAAAAAAAGAGATTACATCAAAACTAAAGGAAGCTGTATATAATGGAGTGACAATTGATGAGCTTGAAATTTTATTATCAAATATAAAAATTGATATGAAAGGGGTAGATGATGTAAATGAAAATGATAGAAGTTAGGGGACTGAAAAAATCATTTGAGAAATTATATGTGCTTGATGGATTAGATATGAACGTAAATAAAGGCTCTATTTACGGGCTTGTAGGACCAAATGGAGCAGGCAAGACAACACTGATTAAAAATATGGTTGGGATATACAAGCCAGATGCAGGGCAAATAAAGATAAATGGCGAGGATGTGTATGAAAACGTAGATATAAAGCAAAGAATTGCTTATATGCCTGATGAAAATACTAGCTTCAAAAATTATTCTATAAAAGACATGGCGAAATTTTACAAAGGTATATATATAAACTGGAGCTCCGAAAAATATGAAAAAGTTAAAGCTGTTTTGGGGCTAGATGAAAAAATCAAGATAGATAAGCTATCAAAGGGCATGAAAAAGCAGGCAATGTTTCTATTACTATTATCTACAATGCCAGAGCTAATGTTATTAGATGAACCAGTTGACGGGTTAGACCCTATGGTTAGGAAAAAAATATGGAATATCATAATAGAAGACGTGGTAGAACGAGAAATGACGGTAGTTATCTCGTCGCATAACCTAAGAGAGCTTGAGGATTTCTGTGATACAATAGGGATAATGAAGGGTAAAAAGATAGTCATAGAAAAGGAACTAGACGAACTAAGGTCAGTGATTACAAAAATCCAAGTGGCTTTTGACAATGAAGCATCAAGAGAAGAGCTGCTAGCAAAGGACTATATTTTGGCAAAAGAGACCAAGGGGAATATGGATATATTAATAGTGAGGGGTAGTCAAGATGAAATAAGAAACGAAATAGAGGCTACGAAGCCTAAACTATTTGATATAATGCCACTTACACTAGAAGAGATATTTATTTATGAAATGGAGGAGGCAGGTTATGAAAAAAATGAACTCATTGTTTAACTGGACGATAATTAGGAATAATTTGAAGATGTATGGTTGGATAGGGATTTTGGCATATGGGGCAATGTTTTTTATGGTACCTTTAATACATATATTTGCAATTATTATTTCAGTATTAACCGCACAGGCTATATTTGGATATATGTATGATAGGAAGTATATTGATATTATTCATTCTTTGCCAATAAAGAGGGAAAAAGTTTTTTTAAACAATTTTATTTCAGGAGCGATAATATTAGTGGTACCAATATTGTTGTTAGGCGTTACATTGGTTATTAAGGAGAATATAATAATGCCGATGTATAGTTCTATAGATTATAATATATACTTTTTAACAAATGATGATATATTGTATTGGGTTATGCATACGGCTATAAGCAGTATTATAATATATACAATATCTGTATTTGCAGCTGTAATCACAAGTAATAAAATTAACCAATTTTTGTTATCATATATAATAATGTTTGTACCTGTAGGATTATATATCTGTATAGTACACATAATTAATACATTTTCATTTGGATATCCTGAGATTATGACACCTGATACATCGGTAGCAATCCCGATTGTAAAGGCAGTAGTGAGCAGGTATACTGATTTTGAATTTTGTTTGTATATATTAGCTATAATTGCTATATATACACTTGCCGGATGGCTATATAAACAAAGAAAAAGTGAGTCTTCAAATAAAATATTTGTATTACCATGGATAGAAAGTATAAATAAATATGTTGTGACATTCTTTGTTATGGTTATATTAGAAGGACTGTTGCAATTCGATAATATAAACCAGATAAGTAAATCAGAGGTTATTATTAAATACTTAGTTATTTCTGCATTAACATATTTTGTAGTTGAAGTATTTACGAAAAAAGGCGTAGGAATACTTAAGTCGTATAAAGGATATTTAGTATATGTAGGAGTTTTAGGTGGAATAATATTTACTTTGAATTTTGCATATAGTAAAGAAGTGCCTAAAACAGATGATATAAAAGAAATAAGAATAAGCTTTTATAATAATTTCGATACAGATGACAATTACTTGAAAAATATTGAAAATAAAGACTTGAAAGACAAAATATTAAACATGCATAAAGCAGCAATCGTTGCAAAAGAAGATGAGGGTAGGAATATATACATAAATTATAGTCTGAATAATGGAAGAAAGATGGTTAGAATGTATAACTTAGGTATAAAGTATGATCAATTATATAGTGAAATAGATGAATATATGATGAAGAAGGCTTTGAATATAGAAGACAAAGATGTAAATGAAATTCAGGTAAATATTCTAGGTCTTAGTTTTCCACAAGATGTTACTCATTCATATAGTATAACGAAAAGGTCGGATATCCAGAATGCTGTAAAAAGGATTAGGGATTATATAAATGACCATTCATTTGAAAAAAAAATATTTTATTCTGTAGAGGGTGAGAGGAGAGATAATGTAGTAGTAGTTATGAATGATGGGCAGAAGATATATTTGTTTGGACCCAAGATGAAAAAATTGCAACATGATATTGAACCATATGAAACAATAGAGGATGTAGAAATAGAGTAAACCCTTACATTTTTTTGTTTACATGTATTGCCATCAAAAAAGTAATATGATATAATCAATTAAGCAAACAATTACAAGATTGTAAACAGAATGTGTATAAATTATACAAGGATGGTGATAAAAATGGCATTACCTATAAATATAGATGAGCTTATTAATGGACACACAGTTGAATGGGAAAGGATAGAATTTAAAGAAGGATTTAATAAGGAAAGTATAATTCATTCTATTTGTGCATTTGCTAATGACATTAATAACTGGGGTGGAGGTTATATAGTAGTAGGTATTAAAGAAGATAACGGTAGACCTATGCTACCACCTGTAGGGGTGGAAGTAAATCAAATTGATAAGATACAAAAAGAACTTTTAAATATGTGTAATATGATTAAGCCTAAATATTTTCCAATAGTTGAACCGGTATTATATGAAAAAAGACATATTATTATAATATGGACTCCTGGTGGACAGGTTAGACCATATAAGGCACCTAAATTATTGGCAAAGGATAATAAAGAACATTTATACTATATAAGAAGATTTTCTAATACTGTAGTAGCGAATGATGATGATGAAAGAGAATTATATTCATTAGTAGGGAATATACCATTTGACGATAGAATAGCTCATAAAGCTGATATTATGGATTTGAAATTACCTCTTATACAGGCATATTTATATGAGGTTAAAAGTGAGTTATATGAGGAGTCTAGTAAGATGAAGTTTGAACAATTATGTAGGCAAATGCAGATAGTAGATGGTGCAGATGAGTATTTGAAGCCAAGAAATGTAGGGTTACTTTTGTTTAATGACAATCCACAAACATTTATACCATACTCACAAATAGAAATTGTTAAGTTTGAGGAAGGACCAGCGGACGATATATTAGATGAAAAAATATTTAAGGGTCCTATACATCAACAAATAAGAGATGCACTTACATATATAAGAAATGTTATAATACAAGAAAAAGTAAGAAAAGTACCAAATAAAGCAGAAGCTATAAGAATGTTTAATTATCCATATGTAGCTTTAGAAGAGAGTATAGTAAATGCAATGTATCATAGGGACTATGAGATTAGGGAACCAGTTGAGATAAGAATACACAAGGATAAGATAGAAATACTTAGTTATCCTGGTCCGGATAAATCAATAAAAAATACTGATATAGAAAAAGGTCAAATAGTATCAAGAAGATATAAAAATAGAAGGATAGGTGAGTTTTTAAAAGAATTAAAACTCACAGAGGGACGAAGCACGGGAATACCTAAAATACGTAGAGCTATGAAAAATAATGGTTCACCAGAACCGATATTTGAAACCGACGATGACAGAACATTTTTTTTGACTATACTTCCAATAAATAAAGTGTTTCTAAATGAGGTCAATGATGAGGTCAATGATGAGGTCAATGATGAGGTCAATGATGATATTTTTTCAAATACGGAGCTTAAAATATTAGAACTATGCAAAAAAGAGCCGGTTTCAAGGAGTGCAATATTAAGTGCATTAGGATATGAAAAATTAGTAGGTAGTGTTAGAAAATCATATAATAGGCTTTTAGACAAAAAGCTAATTGAATATACTATACCTGAAAAGCAAAAAAGTAAAAATCAGAAATATAGAATTACTAAAGAAGGCTTAAGTATACTGGGTAAACAAAAAAAGTCATAAAAAAGTCACAATTTAGCTATTTCAAAAACTACATTTATATGATATCATATAAATGTAGTTTTATTATAAAAAAAGTAGGTGAGGTTATGGGGGCTAGGACGATACTTATTGCTGAGGATAATGAGGAGATTGTGGATTTGATAATTCCACATTTGGTTAAGGATGGGTTTATGCCTGTTATAGCAAATGATGGTGAGAAGGCTATAGAGCTTTTTGAGCAGGAGACTCCTAATTTAATTTTATTAGATATTATGATGCCAAAGAAGGACGGACTGGCTGTGTGTAGATACATACGGACAAAGTCTGATGTTCCTATTATAATGGTGACTGCAAAATCAACCGATGAGGATATGATAATGGGGATAGATATAGGTGCGGATGATTATATAATAAAGCCATTTAGTCCAAAGCAGGTCTTGGCAAAAATAAAGGCACTACTTAGAAGATTAGATACATCGCAAAAAGACGATAAAATAATAAAGCTTGATAATCTAGAGATTAATATTGATGAATATAGGGTTAAAATAGATGGAAATGAAGTTATCTTAACTAAAAAGGAAGTTGAAATATTATTTACCTTAGCTTCAAATCCATCAAGGGTTCACTCACGAGAGATGCTACTAAATGAATTGTGGGGGTATGAATATTTTGGTGATACAAGGAATGTGGATACGCACATAAAAAGATTAAGAGCAAAGCTTGGATTAGCAGAAAATAATAACTATAGTTGGGATATAAAAACCGTGTGGGGAGTAGGTTATAAACTGGAGGTCGGAAGTCGGAGGTGAGAAGTCAGATAATCTCCATTCTGTCATTGCGAGCCTGGTTTTCGGCGTGGCAATCTCGTTTTGTTCCTTGCAACGACAAGGTGGATGTATGAAAAGGTAGGTGAGAGGTAGGATGATTGGGATAAAGAGGATTTCAGTTAAGTTGATAGTGGGGATAATAGTCATAGTACTTATATCATCTGCTTTATCAGGGTTTTTGTATTTGAATAAATACAAGCAATTTATAATAGAGCAAAAGCAAAATGAATTGATTAAAAGAAGTGAGCAGGTTGCGAGGGCATCGCTGGCTTTTACTGATGAGCATGTTTCTATAGGTAGACGAATGCAAGTTATACGGTTAGTAGACGAGTTGACTGATTCGATAGTTTGGATTGCAAATAAAGATGGAGAGATAATATTTGATTCAAATGATGATTTTAGATTTAAAAAGGCAAAAATAGATTTGGGAGATATAAAAAAAGGTGAAAAAGTAGTGACACAGGATTTTACCACATATTTTGAACAAAATACCTTAACTGTAGGAGTGCCTTTATATAATTACAATGAGCTTACTGGAGCTATATATTTACATACATCAATTGATGACGTATATAAAAGCTACGGGGAATACATGAAATATCTTGTAAATATATTAGTGTTTACTGTGTTTTTAAGTACTATATTTGGTGTAGCATTTTCACTTATATTTACAAGAAATATTGAAAAAATGGAGAAAACGGTGAAAGAAATATCTAAAGGAAACTATAAAATAAAAACAAATGTAGTTAGTAATGATGAGCTTGGAGATTTGGCTAGAACATTAGATAAGATGGCTGAAGATATTGATGTTAAAATAGAGGAAATCAGAAAGCTTGAACGAATGTCAAAGGATTTGGTTGCAAATGTATCCCACGAATTTAAAACTCCTCTTACGCTAATTCGAGGCTATATAGAAAACATAAGGGATAACACAGTAGAAGCAAGCGACAAGATTTATGATAGGATTTTAGATAATACGAGCTCGCTAGAAAAAATGGTGAATGAGGTATTGGACTTAAGCAAACTAGAATCAGGTAGAGTAGAGGTTAATAAAGAGGAATTTGAATTAAATGAGCTTGTAAAAAATATTATAAAAGAAATGTCACAGATAGCGAATAAAAAAGGAGTAATTATTAATTTTGATGTTAATTTCGAGACTATAATTTTAGAAGCAGATTACCAAAAGATTAAACAAGTATTAATTATTTTTATTGATAATGCGATTAAGTATTCTAATAATAACGGAAATGTTAATATAATTTTAAATAGGGACAACATACAAATTATAGATGAAGGTATCGGTATAAAAGCCGAATATTTGCCACATATTTACGAGAGATTTTATCAAGCTGAGATATCAAGGATTGCGAAAGGTTATGGACTAGGGTTATGTATAGCTAAACACATTATAGATTTGCACGATTTTAAAATATATATAGAAAGTGAAGAAAATGAAGGTACAAAAGTAAAAATAGTGTTTAAGGAATAAATACAAATTTTATTAAAACAATTGACACACTTCTGACAAATTTTAATTGTATAATTTGGATAGAAAGGAGGAAAAAAACGGACTCACCCCTAACCCCTCTCTAAAAGAGAGAGGGATGTAGAAAATGAGCGTCTCGGTAGTATAAAACTAATGTGAGTTGCTCCCCTCTCTTTTAGAGAGGGGTTAGGGGTGAGTCCGAGTTTGAATACAAATTTAGAGTAATCTCGGAAAGTCAGACTAAAAC
>Ga0154526_1039_pt2 | contig 9078 bp, 7 predicted proteins | sample RifGroE2_FD_105669 | JGI IMG/M metagenome (GOLD analysis project Ga0154526, IMG submission 105669) | Clostridiales bacterium GWE2_32_10
TTTGAAGAGAAATATTTTAATTATTTTATTGATACATATGAAAAGACTATGACATATACACGAATATTGGAAAAAATAGAAAAAATTTTAAACATATGTATTGACGACAAAAAAATAGATAAAGAGAAATTAGAAAATCTGAAAAAAGATATAAATTACATTAAGGATAAAATGAAAAGAGCAGCATATAAAGATGTAAAGTTATTAGTTGATAAAATGGATTTAGATAAAAATATTCAAATTAAGGAATTAAAACAATTATTAATACAAAATAGAAACAAGATTTTGAAAATAGAAAATATTGGATATTATAATCAGCAAAATAAAAAGAGTACTCCTAATGCTATAATTGATAAATATTTAAATACAGGCATGATTAACATAGATAAATTTTATGAAGATATTTTGGAGTATGCTAAATGCGATAAAGATAAATATAAATTTAATTGCTGTAAGTGCTATAGTAAAATTAAAGAAATTAAAGAAGGACTTAGTTTCTTGAATAGAATTTATTTTGATACTGCCAGAAAAACTTCAAATGTATGGAATTTTGAAAGTGATATAGAGGTCTGTCCAATATGTAAATTAGTGTATTATTGTGTGCCAGCTGGATTTACTACTATATATGGTAAAGGTATGTTTATAAATGCAAATCATTCGGTTGAAAATGCAGTAGATATCAATTTTAAAATAAAACACGAAATTTTAAATAATAATGAATCTAATAGAAGTAATAGTACATTTAAAGCATTAATTACTGCTTTGCATGAAAGTATAAATGATGAAGCAAAATATGAACTTGCTGATATACAGGTAGTGCGATATGAAGATGAAAAATATAGATTTAATTTATTATCAAGAAATATTTTAAAGGTATTGAACGAGTCGAAGGAAGAGCTAAACTACATAATAAAGTGTGGATTTAAAGAAATTAACACTTATTTTAATATCTATGAAGAAACTCTGAACAAATTGCTAAATAATGAAAATTTATTTATGTTAATACACAAAACTTTGATTTTTAAAATATCAGGATATTCAGATTTACATTATAATATTGGGCATATAAAAAATATTAATAAAATTAATTTTAATTTTATGAGAGGAGTAGGATATATGGAAAATATAGAAAGGGATATACTAAAATCAGCAAGTGGAGCAGGATATTATTTGAAAGAGGCATATAAAAGTAAAAACTCTGAAAATAAATTAGACGGTATTGCATATAGACTTTTAAACGCATTGAAAACAAATAACAAAAGCATGTTTATGGATACGCTACTTAACTGTTATTTGTATACTAACAAATTGGTTCCACAATTTTTTATTGATTGTCTGAAAGATGAAATTGTTTTTAAAACAATAGGGTACTCTTTTGTATCAGGTCTTATAGATGGAGAAGAGTATAAAAAAACTAACGAAGGAGGAAATAATTAATGAATACTAATATGAAACCAAAAGGACTTATATTATCAATGATTTTTGAAGCAGAAAGTGCAAACTATGGAGAGGGAATAGGTAATGTAGCTTCTCTTAAGAAAATGGCAAGGGGAGATGGAGAACAATATACATATATATCAAGACAAGCTATAAGATACAATATAGTTGAACAAATGGGAGAGGTACTTACAGTTGTGAAAGCGGAAGGAAGTGGAGATAAAAAAGTAATACAATTTACTCCAAACGCAAGTATAAAGGATTATGCGGAAATAGATTTATTTGGATATATGAAAACCAAAAAAGGTGAAGGAAGTGCTACAAGGAGTGCTAAAGTAAGGCTTTCTAATGCTATATCTTTAGAAACTTTTAAAGGTGACTTAGACTTTTTAACTAACAAGGGGTTAGCAGATAGGTTAAATGAAAATATGAATATAGCACAATCAGAAATACATCATTCATACTATAGATACACTATTACAGTAGATTTAGATCAAATAGGGATAGATGAAAAAGATGAGATAAATATTGAAAATAAAGAAAAGGCAAGAAGAATTAATAAGCTATTAGATACAATAGCAGTATTATACAGAGATATAAGAGGAAGAAGAGAAGATTTGAAACCATTGTTTGCAATTGGTGGGGTATATGATATAAAAAATCCTGTATTCCAAAATGTGTTAGAGGTTAAAGAAGGTAAGGTTGTGGTACCAGCAATAGAGGGTGTATTATTTGACTTTATAAAAAAAGATACTAGTTGTGGACTTATAGAAGGAAAGTTTAAAAATGATAATGAGATTAAAGAAAAGTTAAATGCTACACCAATGCCAAAATTATTTGAAACTTTAAAAAGAAAGGTAAGCGAATATTATGAAAGCAATTAGAATTAAATTAGAACAAGAACTTGTAAACTATAAAATTCCTATAAGTTTTCAACTTAAAGAAACGTATCCATTACCTCCATATTCCACAGTGATTGGTATGATACATTCTCTGTGTGGCTATACTGAATATAAGGAAATGCAGGTAAGTATACAGGGAAGATATTATTCCAAAGTGAACGATTTGATCTATAGTTATTCGTTTTCTCCAGGAAAGGTTGAAAAAGAAAAAATAGAAAAAGGAAAGTATTTTGGAGTAATTGAGAACACGGGTATATTTAGGACTCCTTTAAATGTTGAATTACTTACAGAAGTAGAATTACTAATTCATATAATACCTGAAGAACAAGAGTTAATACCTGAAATAGAACATGCATTAAAGTATCCAAAAGAATTTCCATCACTTGGCAGAAGAGAAGATTTAGCTATTATAAAAGAAGTTAAAGTTGTAGAAATAGCTGAGAAAGAACTTTCTGAAAGCAAGAAAATGAGAAAAGATTATTGTGCATATATTCCTATTAAATATATAGAAAAAATTAAATTTAGAAATCAAGCTTCGGGTATACAGAAAACAGGAACAAGATATAAATTAAACAAAAATTATGAAAAGGTTAATTATGGAACAAATAAAAATATAAAGGAATTCAGGAAATGGAGTAAAAAAGAAGTTATATACGGATCGAATATATCAGCACTTAGAAAACAGATAATAACAATGGATGAAGATGATGAATTAATTTTTAGCGTATAGAGGGTGAATAGTGTGAATAATTATTTAGCAAAATCTAATCCTAAAGAAACGATACAAGAACATACACAAAAACTTCTGTTCAATTTAGAAATTTTAAAAAATACATATCCCAATCTAGAAATAGATTGGGATATGCTAAAATGGGCTTGTATATATCATGATTTAGGCAAGATGAATATGAAGTTTCAGAAAAGAATAGAGCAAGGCATTAGGGGGAAAAATGAAATACCACACGGTATACTGAGCTTACCATTTATTAATTATGAATATCTTGAAGATGAAGGATATACTGAGGTTGAAATAAAAAACTTATTTCAGTCTGTAGCATATCATCATGATAGGGAATTTAATTTTACAGAAGAGTATCTCGAAAAAGAAATTAAATTATTAAAGAAAGAATTTGAAAATTTTAAATGGGATATACTTGATGAAGTAAGGATATTAAAAGATAATATAGAAGAGCAATATTTTGTTGTAAACGAGAGAACATATAGTGATCAAAAAGAGTTCTTTGATTATATAAAAATAAAAGGTTTACTTAACAGGCTTGATTATGCTGCAAGTGCACATATAAATGTAGAAATAAAAAATGACTTTTTAGTTAGTAGTTTACAAAAATTAAATTATAATTTGAATGATTTACAAAATTTTATGATTGAAAATCGGGACAATAATGTTATTGCAGTAGCGCAAACAGGTATGGGAAAAACGGAAGCGGGGCTTTTATGGATAGGCGATAATAAAGGGTTTTTTACGCTACCTTTAAAATCGGCTATAAATCAAATCTATAATAGAGTAGCATACAAAATAGCGATGGAAGAGAATAGAGAAAAGGTAGGGCTTCTTCATTCCGATACGTATAGTGAGTATATGAAGAATGCTGCAGAAAGTGATGATATTGATAATTATTTTACAAAAACGAAACAACTTTCATTACCACTTACAATATGTACTTTAGACCAATTATTTGATGTTGTATTTAGATATAGAGATTTTGAACCAAAGTTGGCAACTATGAGTTATTCTAAAATAGTAATAGATGAGGTACAGATGTACTCTGATGACTTGCTTGCGTATCTAATATTAGGGCTTTCATACATAACTCAAATAGGTGGAAAATTTGCTATTCTTACAGCTACACTTCCAAGAATAGTGATTGATTTATTAAGTAAAGAAGGTATTGATTTTATTCTACCTGATAAGCCTTTTATAAATAATGAAGAGGTAAGACACAAATTAAAGGTTATAAATACTGAAATTGATACGGATATAATAGTAGAGAATTTCAATTATAATAAAATTTTAGTAATATGTAATACAGTTAAAAAGGCACAAGAAGTATATAGTGAACTTTGCAAAAATGAAACGTTGGTTGAAAAAAGTAAAAATATAAATCTATTGCACGGAAAGTTTATAAAGATACATAGAAAAGAAAAGGAAGATGCTATTTTTGAGTTTGGACAATTAGATAACAAAGAAAATGGAATATGGGTAGCAACTCAAGTTGTGGAAGCATCACTAGATATAGATTTTGATTTGTTATTTACAGAGCTATCAGATATTAACGGTCTTTTTCAAAGAATGGGAAGATGTAATAGAAAGGGAAAGCGTAAGATAGGAGAATATAACTGCTATGTTTTTAATGGAGGTGAGAATTACTGTAGTGGCATAGGAAAGGTTATTGATAAACAAATATTTGAATTTTCAAAAGAAGCATTAAGGAGTATTGACGGGAAAATGACAGAACAGGATAAATTAGAAATAATTGATAATATATATACTACAGAAATGCTGAAAGATACGGAATATTATAAAAAAGTTATAGGAAATATTGGCTATATAAAAAGTATGACTGAATATGAGTTAAGTAAGAAGGAAGTACTAAAAAGATTTAGGAATATAAATAATGTATCTATTATTCCAGAACAGATATATATGGAAAATAAAGATATTATTGAAGAAAATTTAGATGTATTAGATAATAGTATTAATAAAGAAGATAAATTTTTAGCTAGAGAGAGTATATTAAATTTTACTGTGGACTTGAACTATTATGAAGTTGAAAAGATGATAGAAAGTGCTAGTATACAAATTAGCAAGTATCAAGTTATAAAAATAATAGAATGTGAATATTCAAAAGAAAAGGGAGTGCTGATAAGTAGAATAAAAAAGGATGAAGGTGAAGAAGTAAAATTAAATACTATAATCTAAGCAGGTGACGAATATGAAAAAGGTAACAGGAATAATGATATATTACTACTTTGTATGCAAGAGGAAGCTATGGTATTTTGTTAATGATATTCAGATGGAGAATGAGAATGAGGATGTCATGATTGGAAAACTAATAGATGAGAATTCTTATGAAAGACAGAAAAAGCATATACTGATAGATGAAACTATAAATGTAGATTTTATAAGGGATTATAAAGTTGTACATGAAGTTAAGAAAAGTAGATCTATAGAAAAAGCTAGTATATGGCAACTTAAATATTATTTGTATTACCTGAAAAATTTAGGTATGGATAATATAACAGGAGAAATAGATTATCCACTTCTAAGAAAACGCGAAAAAGTAGTCCTAACAGAAGATGATATAAAGAAATTTGAAGAAATTTTGGAATATATAAAAAATATAAAAGAGTCGACAAAAGTACCTGGCAAGATTGATAATAAGATATGTAAAAAATGTGCATATTTTGAATTATGCTATATATAAGGTGTTGATAAAATGAAAAGAAATTATTATTTAACTAAAAGCGGAGAGTTAAAGAGAAAGGATAATAGCCTTATTGTAATACTAGAGGATAATACGAAACATAGCATACCAATAGAAACTGTAGATACGTTATATATTATGGGGGAGATAACTATAAATTCAAAGCTTGTAGATTTTATTTCTTAAAAAGGTATAACCATGCACTTTTTCAACTATTACGGATATTATTCGGGAAGTTATTATCCTAGAGAAACCTTAAACTCCGGGTTTCTACTGGTTAATCAAGTAAAGCATTATACTAGCGAAAAGAAAAGACTTTGCATAGCCAAAGAAATATTGAAAGCAGGTACATATAACATATACAGAAATGTTCGTTATTATAATACAAGGGGAAAAGAACTACAAGTAGAGGTTGATAAGATTGCAGAATTAAGAGAAAAGCTAGAATTGCAAGAAACAGTACAACAATTGATGGGGATAGAGGGGAATATAAGAGAAGTGTATTATAGTGCATTTAACAAAATAATCAATCAAGAAATAAACTTTGAAAAAAGAGTAAAAAGACCACCAGATAATATGATAAATTCACTAATATCATTTATAAATTCATTAATGTATTCAACCATTACAAGCGAAATATATCATACTCAATTGTCCCCTATAATAAGTTACCTACACCAACCAGGAACTAGAAGATTTTCGCTAAGTCTTGATGTTTCTGAAATATTTAAGCCGCTAATAGTAGACAGGTTAATCTTTTCACTATTAAACAAAAATCAGATAACAGAGGATGATTTTGAAGATAAGCTAAATTACCTATATTTAAAGGACAAGGGTAAAAGAGTTGTGTTAGAGGGATATGAGGGTAAATTACAAACAATAATAAATCATAAAAAACTGAATAAAAATGTTTCATATAAACATTTGATAAGGTTGGAGTTGTATAAGCTGGTGAAGCATCTTACAGAAGAGGAAACTTATGAAGGATTTAGGATATGGTGGTGAGAATGTATGTATGTTGTATTAGTATATGATATAAAAATTACAGATAACTCTGGGCAAAAGGTAATGAGAAATACGTTCAAGACATGTAAGAAGTATCTACATCATATACAAAATTCAGTGTTTGAAGGTGACATTACCAGATCACAACTATCGAAGCTAAGATTAGAGTTGGGAAAGTATATAAGAAAAGATAAAGATTCTGTCGTAGTCTTCAAAAGCAGAGAAGAAAAATGGCTGGATAAGGAATTCTGGGGAGTTGAAGACGACAAAACGAGCAATTTCATATAATCTATAACTCCTGTCGAACTACTGGGGAAAATACATTATTACATATGGACAGAAATTTTGATAAAAAATTAGTTACAAGTAGGTTGATTTTTAAGGATTATATGATATAATTGTAGTGGGTTTTAATCTAACCATAGTGGAATGTAAATGAAATAGACGAATTTGAAAACATAATGAAATTTAGTGGTTTTAATCTAACCATAGTGGAATGTAAATGTAATAAAAAATAACAAATTTATAGGGGCTTGCAGTACAGGTTTTAATCTAACCATAGTGGAATGTAAATCAACAAGGATTGAATGAGTGGAGATTTATATCGGAAGTTTTAATCTAACCATAGTGGAATGTAAATCATACTGGAGCACAACAAGTGGCGGAAGTAGTGGTGCAAGGTTTTAATCTAACCATAGTGGAATGTAAATTGGAATTCCGCTATGTTAACGCAACAGTTAGCAAAGTTTTAATCTAACCATAGTGGAATGTAAATACTGACGATTATGACATAATAATAAACGATGAAGACGTTTTAATCTAACCATAGTGGAATGTAAATTTATCAGCACTAGACGGGGTAACATTGACGGATATTGTTTTAATCTAACCATAGTGGAATGTAAATTACATAGACAGAGATGTCACTGGAACTGGCAAAATAGAGTTTTAATCTAACCATAGTGGAATGTAAATCCTCAAATTGTTATTATATTAACTCTTGGTGTTGTTGTAGGTTTTAATCTAACCATAGTGGAATGTAAATGAGACATGTCTTTAATTTCCATCTACAACACTCCGTTTTAATCTAACCATAGTGGAATGTAAATAGTAAAGAAGAAATGGAAATACGGTGTGAAGAATGTTTTAATCTAACCATAGTGGAATGTAAATCCAGCTTATAAGCACTACATAAGCATAAGACCAGAAGTTTTAATCTAACCATAGTGGAATGTAAATTTGCCTACTTCATCATCTTTCTCTAAATATTGCACACTGTTTTAATCTAACCATAGTGGAATGTAAATTTCTATATCTGATTGTACGTACATTTTAGACCTCCTTATGTTTTAATCTAACCATAGTGGAATGTAAATTTAATTTTTTAGGAGGGATAAAATGAGAGAATTAAGTTTTAATCTAACCATAGTGGAATGTAAATAATTCATTGTTCATTTGTAAATCCTCCTTTTGTTTAGTTTTAATCTAACCATAGTGGAATGTAAATTCTTATTAATCACTTACAGTCACCTCACTCGCTAGGTTTTAATCTAACCATAGTGGAATGTAAATTATTTAGACAATTCAATAATAGAAATAATACGTACAAGTTTTAATCTAACCATAGTGGAATGTAAATTTGAAAGAAGGTATTGAATCAGGTTTTCATGCTCTAAGTTTTAATCTAACCATAGTGGAATGTAAATAAGTTCTATATCTCTTGTAATTCTTCCCATTATGTGTTTTAATCTAACCATAGTGGAATGTAAATTTAGACCTATAAAACTTGTAAATCCAACTATTTCTATGTTTTAATCTAACCATAGTGGAATGTAAATTATCTTTAGTATTGACATATGTCGAAAAATTGTATATGTTTTAATCTAACCATAGTGGAATGTAAATTTTTTTATCATCCTTTCTAATTTTATTTTTGTGTGAGTTTTAATCTAACCATAGTGGAATGTAAATGAAGCACTAGAAATATTAAATAGGTTTGGGTATGCAAGTTTTAATCTAACCATAGTGGAATGTAAATTGATATCAACCCCTTTCAAAAAATAATAATAGTAAGTTTTAATCTAACCATAGTGGAATGTAAATTTTGCCATAATCTTTTTCATCTTCTATATTTACATAGTTTTAATCTAACCATAGTGGAATGTAAATAATGATATATCATTCATAAAAGGAAAATCAAGAGGGTTTTAATCTAACCATAGTGGAATGTAAATAAGCAATTCCACCACAAGACCTAGAAACCGAATTAGTTTTAATCTAACCATGGT
>Ga0154526_1047_pt1 | contig 8957 bp, 9 predicted proteins | sample RifGroE2_FD_105669 | JGI IMG/M metagenome (GOLD analysis project Ga0154526, IMG submission 105669) | Clostridiales bacterium GWE2_32_10
CTCCATTTACATACGCTTCCTTCTTATCTACATATAACTCAAGTACTTTGTCACCTTTTGTTATTGTTATTTTTTTAGTTTCTGCATCCCAGTTAACTTCAAATCCATATGCTTCAGATAGCGCTCTTATAGGTATTAAAGTTCTACCTTCTTTTATAACTGGTGGTAGGTCAAATTTCAATGTTTTTCCCCTTGCAAAAATATTTTGAACTGGTAGTAATTTTAAATCACCATGTGATTTTAATATTTCCGCAGCTTCCTCTATCTTAGCTAATTCTTCAATAGTATACTCTTCCTCTACATTTTTTTTCATTAAATTTTTCTCAAAAGCTATTCTTTTTTCAAGTCTTGCAAGTTGCTCTTTTGCTTTTTCTAATTGCGTAGTCAATGCTTCTGTTTTTGTTTTCGCATCCTCTGAAGTATCAGAAGCAAGTAATTCAATTCTTGCTTCAATTAGCTTAATCTTCTTTTCAAGCAAATTATAAAGCTTTTTGTAATTTTCCTTTCTTGTTTCAATTTTTGCTTTTACTTCTAAAATTTTTTCTTTTTTTGTTTCTAATTTTTCTTTAACCTTTTCTTTTACTTCTTGTTTAACTTCATCTTTTACTTTCTCTCTAGTTTCATTTGCCGCTCCGCTACCTTTTGTTTTATCGGTAACTGCCTCCTCAGCAAATGTAATCGATGTCACTGAAACACTAAAGCACATCGCTAAAGCTAAAATACCTGTAATCAATTTTTTGTTCATAAAAAATATTCCCCCTTATTTTATTTTTTATAGTGCTTAATGCACAATTTTAATTATCACTATCTTATTTTATATCATAATCTATTTTTTTTCAATACTTTTAATTAATTTTCCATAATTTTTTTAATATTTTTTTTTAATATTTCTTCTAATTATCTTTTAAAAGTATAATAATTGTGGTAAAATTATATACTATACATTACTAATATCGGAGGTACACCTAAAATGGATAAAAATTCTTATCAGGTTCAACAAAAATTAAAATATACTGCTAAACTTAGAGGGCTTGAGGCTATACTCCCTAGCTTTTGTTTTGATTTTTTTCGTGGTATTGATCAAACCACAGGGGTTAAAACTCGTATAGCATATGCTTATGACCTTATAGTCTTTTTTGATTTTTTATTTAAAGAATTATACAAGGATGAAAATAAAGATAATTTACTAGTTGATTTTTTAGATAAAATAACACCAGAAGACATCGAAAGATATCTGGAATATTTATCATATTTTACAAAAATAAATGTAAACACTCAAAAAATAGTTGAGCATGCCAATGATGAAAAAGCTAAGGCAAGAAAGCTTGCAAGCCTTAGAACTTTTTATAAATATTTTTACAAAAAAAGAAAGATAAAAAATAATCCAGCTATTTTAGTAGACTTACCTAAAATTCATCAAAAGGATATAGTTAGACTTGAAGTTGATGAAGCCGTTAAGCTACTAGATGAAATAGAATCAGGAAATGCCTTAACAAAATTTCAGCAAAAATATCACTCTAAAACAAAACTACGTGACCTTGCACTCATATCTTTGCTTCTTGGTACAGGTATACGTGTTTCAGAATGTGTTGGGCTTGATACTAACGACATTGACATGAGTACAAATGGCATAAAAATAACCCGCAAAGGCGGGAATGAAGTTATTGTTTATTTTAGTGACGAGGTTAAGTACGCCTTGCTTGATTACATACAAGAAAGAAAACTATTAATACCCGAATCTGGTCATGAAAATGCACTTTTTCTGTCTTTACAAAACAAACGCTTAAACGTTCGTTCTGTGCAAAACCTTGTTAAAAAATATTCTATCCTAGTTACTAATCTCAAAAAAATATCCCCTCACAAACTACGTAGCACCTATGGAACCAATCTCTATCGGGAAACTGGTGATATATATCTAGTAGCCGATGTGCTCGGGCACAAGGATGTAAACACAACAAAAAAACACTACGCCCAAATAGATGATGAACAAAGACGCAGAGCGGCCAAGATAGTGAAGTTGAGGGAAGTATAAACTACCCTCACCCTATCAATCCCTTAGTTTCCCTTGCAATCATAAGTTCCTCGTCTGTCGGAACAACAAATACCTTCACCTTGCTATCTGATGTTGTTATTTCCTTTAGCTTCCCTCGAGAGTCATTTGCCTCTTTGTCTAGATATATTCCTAGATAACCTAAATATGCACAAACCTCTTCTCTCACCTTAATCCCATTTTCACCTACACCTGCTGTAAATAGTACCACATCAACCCCATTCATAGCAGCAGCATATGCTCCAATATATTTTGCTACACGGTAAGCAAACATTTCGAGTGCAAGCTTAGCACGCTGGTTTCCTTCACTTTCGGCTTGTTCTATATCTCTTATGTCATTTGAGATGCCTGATACTCCGAGTAGTCCTGAGTTTTTATTTAAAATATCATCTATTTTATGAATATTATAGCCTTCTTTATCTGATAAAAATTTTATTATAGCAGGGTCTATATCCCCACATCTCGTCCCCATCACAAGCCCCTCAAGTGGAGTAAGTCCCATGCTTGTGTCTTGTACCTTGCCTTTATTTATGGCACAAATACTTGCCCCATTTCCTATATGACAAGAGATTACTTTTATTTCATCTACTTTTGTGTCGAGTATCTCTGCAACTTTATTTGAAACGTATTTATGTGATGTGCCATGAAATCCATATCTTCTGATACCGTATTTTTCGTAGTATTCATATGGGATAGCATATAGATATGACTTTTTATCCATTGACTGATGAAACGCTGTGTCAAAAACAGCTACCATAGGAGTATTTGGCATTATTCTTTCACAGGCTTCGATACCCATTAGATTAGGCGGATTATGCAGAGGTGCAAGTGGGATACATTCACGGATAGCTTCTTTTACTTTACCGTCTATTATTACAGAGTGGCTAAAGTTTTCTCCACCATGAACAACTCTATGTCCTACAGCATCTATTTCATTTATGTTAAATATTACGCCAATTTTTTTATCTGTCAAAAATTTACTCATGAGCTTTAATGCCTGTTTGTGATCTTTTAACTGTCTATGCGAGTGGGTTTTTACTCCATTTGCTTCATGATCACTAAATGAACCTTCTATACCAACCTTTTGACAATAGCCTTTGGCGAGGACTTTTTCTGTTTGCATGTCGAGTAATTGGTACTTTAGCGATGAACTACCACAGTTTATAACTAATACTTTCATGTAAACCTCCCTATTTTTGTATATAATCATATAAATATATTATACCCAGTCTTCTTTTCTATTAATGCTTTTTTCTTTATCCCACCCATTTGGGTATCTGTCATATATCTTTTTAAGATTACTACCTGCAACTTCTAAAAGACTGCTATCAAATAGACTTGCAGTATATGTAACAAACCAAAGTATATCCCCAAGCTCTGCAATTACTTTCTCTTTTTCCAATTTGTGACCATGATACATAACCTTCTTTATATAGTCTGTTAATTCTCCAGCTTCACCAGATAACCCAAGCCCTGCATATATAATCTTCTCTTTTTTATTATTAATATCGTTTTGTAATACAAGTGCTTGCTCTTCATAACTATTAAAATTAAGTTCCCTACTCACTTCTCCACTTCCTTATCAAACTCAACATATAACATACTCGACTTTATTTCCCCGTCATTATTATATTTACCACTATATTTATTATATTTTTGATCATCTGTGTATAAATAATACTCTCCTTCTATTGTATGATAATATATTTGAGCGATTTCTACATTTGGATATATTATTATTGGCTTAGTAGCTATTATTTCGAATGTCCAAGTACCACAATACCCAACATCACCAAACCCTGCTGAGACATGTATAAATAAACCTAGTCTACCTATACCACTACGACCCTCTATCATAGGAACAAATTTATTTGTATATGTGTGCTCATTTGTCTTTCCTAAATATAATTCCCCCGGTTTAAGTAATAATCCTTCTTCTGGTATAATTATTTCTCTACAAGTTGGCTTTTTTTTCATATCAAGTACATCCTCTTCATATACTACAAGCTTATTAGCAAGTGTTATGTTATAGCTGTTAGGTCCTAACTTTTTTTCATCAAAAGGATCTATTATTATGTTACCATTTTTAACTTCCTCTAGAATTTTCAGTCCTGAAATTATCATTTTAAAATCCTCTCCTTCATTTTGTTCATTTTGTTAAAAATAATTTATCTTTTTTCTATAATATTTCACCTCTAACTTAAATTAACTCAATTTTGTCAACCCAGTCTTTTATGACATCAAAACCGATATTAAGATTCCCCGTTCCTGTAGCTATGTTTACACCTGGTTTATACCTATCGCCATGATAATCCGAACCACCTGATATATAAAGATTGTTTTTTCTACAATAATTTTCTAAATATCTAATTTGATCGTCATTAGTAGTACAATGATGACATTCTATACCGTCGATAGAACTATTCTGTGTAAGTACATCTAGAAATTTTTCCATATCATCTACTATATACTCATACGGATGTGCCAGAAACGTAAAACCACCACAGTTTTTAACATTACCAATTATCTCAGAAATTTCAGGATAAATTTTAGATTTTCCTGAATACCATATGCTATTTGAATTAGACTGATATTCTCTAAAAAATATTCTTGCATTTTTCCATGCATCCTCTGGAAACATGTTTTTATTTTCTTCATACCTGCATATCTCGGTAATTATTATTTGTCCTCCAAATGTTTCTGAATCTAATTTAAATAAATTATCTTTATTATATTTCATACCTAATTTATCAAATACCTTTATTGCTGCTTCTACTTCTTGAAGTTTTTGTCTATTTTTTACTTCTTGTGAGAAGCTATAATCTAGAAATTTTTTAAACTTCTCTACATCTATCCCGTAGCATAAAACCTCTAACTTGTAATGCATAAATGTACATTCTACTTCACATCCTGGAATTATCTTACCATTAAACTTATGCCTTATTTTATGCAAGTCATCATATCCCTTACATGTATTATGGTCAATAAAAGATATGTATTCTAATTTAAGTTCCTCAGCCATGTCCAATATTTCTTCAGGAGTGTTATCTCCATCTGAACAAGTTGTGTGTATATGTAAATCTATCATACTATTCTCCTGTACACAATATTTTATAACTTTCCAATTGCCTCCCTAACCTCATCCTGCCTTCCGCAAGACATTACTCCTTCTGTACATCTACCTGTTGCTACACAACTAGGTCCTGCATACTTAAAAATATTTGGAGCAATCTTTTTTAATTTAGCTAGCATCTCTCTTGAATATTCTTTTATCTCCCATTGTGCTCTCTCACATGCTCTAACTTTTAAAAAGTTAAATACTTCTCTTGCATTCATAGTAGTTTGTATATCTATCAAATTTCCTGACAAATACATATATACTAAGCTATATTTACTTGCTCCTAATTTTACAAATTCATCATATAAGTTGTTATGTGTGTCTAATACCTTATAAAATATTCTTTTCAATGTTTCATTTTCTTCTACTATTGCAGGAATTTTATTTTTCTTACTCTTACCAAATTCAGTAAAACTTGGAACTATTAGTGCCTGTATTCGGTGCCTACTAATATGAGTTAAGATAGGTAATGATACATTATTTATTCTAATTGTAAAATTTATTTGTTCCAATTCCCTTTTTCTTTTATCAGTGCATACAATTTCTAATATTTTATTCTGCAAACTTTCATCTGACTCTAATAATGATTTTGCATCGTAATATGCACATTGTTGATTCTTTATTATCGCAGATATAGCAACTAATTCTTCTGGATTTTTAGTAAAGTCTACAATTTCAACTTTATCTTCATTATCCTTTTTATCTCTTCTCTTTTGTACCTTATTATTTAAGATTACATTCAATTTCTCTTCTGATATCTCTTCACCTTCTTCAATTAATCTTATATTATCAAATATGTTAGGTGCTAATTCTTTTAATTTACTATGTAACATTTCCCCAAAATTTCTAATTTCACTATAATGTCTACCTCTTCCATATATGCATGCATATATAAGATGAGTAAGTTCTCGTGCATTGGATGACATAAACATATCACTATAAAAACTATATGGCAATATAAATCTTGCATCTTCTACTTTCATCCCATTATCAATAAGTTTTGCATAATTCTCAAATAAGTAATTAACGTGATTTTTATAAGCCTCATTAACATATTGTCTAGTTTTATCTGAAACTTTTTTATCAAATTCAAAATCTGGAATATATGTCCCTTGATTTCTATAATCAACATACCTTCTTGATTTTACAGTAAATGCACATAATCTATGTTCTATCAAAAATTGTTCTATAAACACCGATATTCCTTCTAATGCTAAGTTAAAATATATATGTTCTATTAAAGTTACATGTCTTATCTTTATAACTTTCTGTATAAGTTTACTATCCTTATCAAGATCTATATTATTATATATTCCCTCTGCTGTTCCATCTGTTGTAGATAATTTAGCCGCAGCTGCCGCAATCTTCTCCATTCCCTCTGCTTTATTCAAAATAGTAATTTTCATAAATTTCATCCTCCTGTTTAGTTAAATTTATATTCTAGCATCCCTGTGCCTGCACCGCCGTAATCGCCACAACTCCAACTACATCCATCACTCCACATCCCCTCGACAAGTCATTCACCGGTCGTGCTATCCCCTGTGTTATCGGTCCATATGCCTCAGCCTTGGCTAGCCTCTGCACCAGCTTATACCCTATATTCCCCGCATCTAAATTAGGGAATACTAGCACATTCGCACGCCCTGCTACATCACTGTCTGGGGCTTTGGACTTGGCTACCTCAGGTACTATGGCAGCATCTAGCTGCATTTCCCCATCTATATTTAAGTCAGGTAGTGTCTCCTTTGCTATTTGAGTGGCTTTCACAACCTTATCCACATCTGGATGACTTGCACTTCCTTTGGTAGAAAAAGATAGCATCGCAACATAAGATTTCTCCTCTACTAAATACTCAAATGAGTTAGCCGAGCATCTTGCTATTTCTACAAGCTCCTCCGAAGTTGGATTTGGGTTTAGCCCTGCATCTCCGAAAATAAATTTCCCGTTTGCTCCATATTCCGAGTTAGGCACATCCATCACAAAAAATGCTGATACAAGCTTTGTTTCGGGTGCTGTTTTTAGGATTTGTAGTGCTGGTCGTAGCGTATCAGCTGTTGAATGAGCTGCTCCTGAGACCATACCGTCGGCAAGACCCATTTTCACCAGCATTACAGCAAAGTAAACTGGATCCTTTAGCATTTCTACCGCCTCTGCTTCTGTCAAACCTTTGCTTTTTCTAATCTCCACTAACCTTTTAACAAAAGTACTCATATCGTCATAGCTATTGTTATCTATAAATATTGCATCCTCTATATCTAGCCCCCCATTAGCTTTAAGAATTTCACTTTTATCACCAATAAGAACAACCTGGGCAATATTTTCTTTAAGCAAAATCTCAGTAGCCTGAAGTATCCTAATATCAAAAGACTCTGGTAGTACAATCGTTTTTTTATTTTGCTTTGCCCTTTCTTTAATCCTTTCCAAAAAACTCAAGCAAATCATCCCCTTTAATATAAAATTAAATTTCCTCTATCTCTTTATCACTAAGACATGTAACTATTTTTATTGTTTCTATGTCAAAACCTTTATCAATCATATTTTTTGCCACCTGTATTTTTTCAGCCTTTCGCCCCTCTTCTATGCCTATCGCTAATCCTTCTATTTTGCCTTCTATTTTGCCTTCAGCTCTCCCTTCCTCTTTTCCCTTTATTTCTCCCTCTGCTCTTCCTACAGCCCTTCCAGCAGCTTTGCCCTCATTAAATCCTTTTGTATTTGCTGTTTGCATTTGATCCCTTAGTACTACCTGATTCATCATGTATCTTTCATATTTTTTCATTTCTCCTACAGTCATTTTCAGCTCGTTTAGTTTTTCTCTTGCTTTGTCTATATTTTTCGATTTAAATTCCTCTTTTACTTCACTATTTTTTAACATATATATCCATTCATCTATATCAGTTTTTAGCTCGTTTTTATAATTAGTTAAGTCTAATATGTAGTATTCTGGAAATTTGTTTTCTTTTCCATACCATTGTATCACTTCATTTTCCCTTACCATTATTACATCATCATAATATTCCGGTCTTATATCTGTGTACGCTTTATATATATAGTGACTACCTGACATTATATTAAAATATACTATGCTTATACTTATTACTTTTACTATATTCACATACTTCTGGCCTTTATCTATACTTTGACTTATTACCTTGCTCGCTCCCCATATTAGACGTTCCATGAAGTCTGTTTCTGATGCGTTTTGTAGCTCTATTATTATACGTCTATTCTTGCTATCTTTTACAAGTAAGTCCACTCTGTTAAATTTATACTCATCCCTTTCTTTATTCGATTCACTTTCTAGTAATTCTACCACTGTTATATCTTCCTTCAATAATGCTGATAGAAGTCCTTCTAATACATCAAAATTTGCTTTGTTTCTCAAAATATATTTGATTGCCCAATCAAATCTTACCACTTTTACTGCCTTATTAGCCATTAGTATCGCCCCTTTATTATTGCATAATTTTGCCTTAAATATTTTATTTCTTAATTATACATGTTTTTATAAAAAAAAACAAGAGAAAGTTTTAAAATTTTTTTCTTGTTTTTTATCTATACTATATACTTTGTCACTCGTTCTCCGTCATCTGTTATTTTATATCTAATATCCCCTTTAATTGTTTCTCCAGGTTGAAATTCTTTTTTTAGATATACTTGTGGATCTGTTGATATAACCCTTACCACTTTATATTTTCCATTATCCGCCTTACTATATTGCACTATATTCCCCTCGTACTCTATCTCGTCACACTTTAACCCCTCATCCTCCATTACCTATACCCCCGTTTG